>Ga0335394_10001804_pt1 | contig 24107 bp, 19 predicted proteins | sample MAT03_FD_205741 | JGI IMG/M metagenome (GOLD analysis project Ga0335394, IMG submission 205741) | Freshwater microbial communities from Lake Fryxell liftoff mats and glacier meltwater in Antarctica - MAT-03 (spades assembly) (version 2) ...
CCGCGTGCTGCACTTCCTCGCGGAAAATCTTCATGTGGTATGCGCCCATCGTCGGATGGTTGAAGTCGTAGATCATGCGCGGGGTCATGACGCGAACGCGGTTGCGCTTGCACGCATCGATGAAGATGTTCGTCTGAATCTGCGTGATGTCACGGAAGAAGCGATCCACGTCCTGCGCCGCCACCAGGCTGATCTGTCCGCTCTCGATCAGGGTCATCAGGCGCGACATGCCTTTACGGTCGGCAAGCTTGGTGGTACCGCTCACACCGGCATCCATGTCGATCATCTCGATACTTTCACGCGCCCAGCCTTGGCGCACCATATGCTCAAACATATCGACGGTTTGCAATGTCGTGTTGATATTGCCGATCTGCGCGTCGCTCGACTGCCTATAGTAGATCGCAGCTGGGCGGTCGATAGGTAGCGCTTCCGAGCGGTATGGATCGACCGATTTTTGTTCGGGTCGTTTGTATTTGGGCATCACAATTTCCCTCTCACATACAAAACAAAACGCCCCGCTCCTGCCAGTGAGAATCACAGCAGGAACGAGGCGCAAGAATTCATGGTCGAATTCGGGTAAAATGCGTCTCAGCCCTGCGGGTGTCTTCCTCACTCGCTGGGTCAGCCAGACCGACGAGTTGCCACTCGTCGGTCTGGCGTAATCTCTCATCAATGTACTCGCGTTTTTGAGACGGTGCAACATCGTTATCGAGCTGATTAATAATTCGCAGTACCGCTTTGTACAACGATACCAACCTTACTCCTTCACCCGACTCGTTTTCAGTTGGCAACGCTGGATCATGCTTCAACGGCTGCCTCCCGCCATTGGTTGAGCGCAAAACAGTCCCAACGGGTTACGCGCTTTTGCAGGGTCATCGCTTTAGTACCTCGCTGTACGACAGATACATCCAGCGTACAAAAGCTGATATGCCGAAAGACTGGACGATTCCGGTTTTGGGTTGGGAATCCTCCGGTTGCCGAATGGAGGATTCCGGGTTTCCCTTTCCCCCTAATTGGACTGTGAGCATTTACACAAGCAAACGAACATTCCTTCATCGCGTCCCACCTATAATTTGTCGTACAAGCGATGACACGAGCGTATCAGGGCGTGAGTCTTCGACTTGTGAAATTTTACGGTGAAGGCATGTCAATTTTTCGCACACCCATTGCAAAATTTCATCTTGTTTGTTTTTACGACAAATCCGGGGCAGTCGGATAGTAAAAAGCTGGTTCAACATCGCATGGTATTCCATCTTTGAGCAATGTTCACCAGCGTATCAGAGTTGAGCCGCGCGACCTGACGAGGATTTCAGTTTTCGGCGAGCAGTTTCGACAAGCGCTGGAGCAATATTTCAGCACTGAACAGCCGTGTGCTGAAAAGCGATGTAAACTGAAGCGACACATGTGAAGATGCAGGTACTCGAATCGTGGATTTAGTCACGGAAAGCTTTGCGGCAGGACAGCGCGTCTTAGAAAGACGCAGTTCGGCGGCACGCAAACTACACGGGCAGTTCCTCACGCCGCCGACGGTCGCACGCTACATGGCGGATCAACTCGGCGCGCTGCCTGACAAATTTACGATTCTTGATCCAGCGCTCGGTTCAGGAACGCTGCTGTGCGCGGTCATCGAGCGGCTGATCAACGAGAACACCCGCGCCGACGTGCAGGTTGAGGGGTATGAAATTGACCCCGTGCTGTACGAGACAGCCTTTTCTATACTGGAACGTGCGCGAATTGGAGCGGCGAAACGTGGTGTGAATCTCGATGTGCGCCTTCACTGCGGGGATTACATTCTGGAGGAAGCAGCGCATCGCCAGCCGTCACTCTTTACGTTAATGGACGAATCGCCTCAGCGATACAGCTATATCATTGCCAATCCGCCGTATTTCAAGCTGAACAGCGATGATCCACGTGCCAAAATAAATCGCTCGCTTGTCGGGACACATACCAATATTTACACGCTGTTCATGGCGCTTGCCGTTAAAAGCCTGGCATCACAAGGAAGAAGTGTATTCATCGTCCCGCGCAGCTTTTGCTCCGGCGCCTACTTCGCGCGCTTCCGTGAGGAACTGTCCGACCAGGTGGCGATTGAGAGACTCCATCTGTTCGACTCGCGCGGCGAGAACTTCGACGAGGTGCTGCAAGAGAATGTCATCATCACCTTCGAGCGGCGCGCCAACAGTGTTTTAACAACCGTACCCAGCGGCATTTCAATTTCAGCTTCTCAAAACAGTGCAGATATTGCCTATGCAGAAACTCGCGCCGTCCCATCCCCGCTTGTGCTTTATCGTCGTGATCGCGTGATGTTCTATCGACTGCCGACAGATCCCAACGATGAATTGATCCTGCGCGCATTCGATAGTTGGGAAGGTTCACTGCATCAGTACGGCATGGAGGTATCGACCGAGCGGGTCGTCGCATTTCGTGCTGAAGATCATCTCAGGGTATTTCCGAGTGAAACCACTGTTCCGCTGCTATGGATGCAGCATGCGAAGGCGGGCGGTATCGAGCATCCTTTGCACGATCTGCGAAAGTCTCAGTGGATTGAACCCATACCTGATGCAGCATCGCTGCTAGTGTCTGTCGCCAATTATGTACTACTGAGACGCTTCAGCGCCAAGGAAGAACCGCGCCACCTCATTGCGGGCGCTTTTTTGCGCGACATATTCGCTTTTTCGTGCGTTGGCTTTGAAAATCATCTCAACTATATCTATCGTCAGCATGGTGAGTTGACCAAAGCCGAGACATGCGGGCTGGTTGCCCTCTACAACAGCGCTTTGTTCGACCGCTACTTCCGTATCACTAACGGCAATACACAGGTCAACGCGACGGAACTACGTGCGCTACCGCTGCCGCCTCTGAATGTGATCCAGTCAATTGGCGCGCTGCTGATTTCAAATCCGCGCGTCGATGTCGATCAACTCGTCAGCGAAAGGCTGTTTGAAGCCGACCTTATCCCCTCTGACCTGTTGACCGCAGAGAAACTCTAAACGTGGACAAACTCACCGAAGCTCGCGCCATCCTCGCCGCGTTAGGATTGCCAACTGCACAGCAATCCGAAATGGCAGCATTCACGCTGCTTGTTCTGGCGGGCTTATCCGAGAGCGATGGATGGTCGAGCGCAGCGCGTCGTAGTCTGCGCGTTCATGACATCCTGACCGAGATCAAAACACGCTATGGGCGTGCTTATGTGGAGAATACTCGCGAAACGGTGCGCCGGCAGGTACTCCGCCAGTTCGAGCAGGCGGGGATCGTCCTGCGCAACCCGGATGATCCGACTCTGGCGACCAACAGCCCGCGCACGCATTACGCGCTGACGGAAGCGGTACTGAAAGTGCTGCACGCTCGCGGCTCGTCGGAGTGGGATATACAGCTTTGCGCTTGGAGATGTACACGTCGTGTAAAGGTGCGTTTTTGTCCGGCCGTGATTTTGTCGTCCAATGAATGCTTAACCTATCACAGGTATCGCAAAACATTTTGATGATGTCGGTGGATACGTTGCTAAATTGATAACGTGAATATTCGTAGCCATTGACGCGGTTGATGAACCGTGAACCATCCGAATGAAAAAGTCCACGCCAAAATTCTAACGGGAATTTATCGACAATACGCTGCTGCCAATCGGCTAGAACAATGTCACGAGTATATTTCATTCCGACACCATGCTGCGGAAATACCTGAGGAAAATCAGCGTAATAAGCGCCAACAATCGAATAACTCATATGACCGTTACGCTCAATATCTTGAACACTGATTTTATTTTCTACCAGCAAAACTTGCAATGCATCAGCGCAGCGTTGAATGATGTTTGGATAGCGGTAATCAAGAAAAACACGTAGGCGATATACGTTACGAACTTTGCTAACTTCACCGTCGCCCAAATACATACCGAGAATGTAGGAGTAGTTGAGCAATAGATTGTCGTCAGTCTGCTTGTGCAACCGCTCAACCAGCATATTGCGAGGAACCTCAACTAAGTGACGTTCTAATGCTTCAAGCGTCCCGTAGCGGTCGATACAGTCACGGGCGGTGGCGCGCGGAATGCTCGTTTTTGCCTCAATTTGTGATTTACCAGAAAAGCGCCGTAAAGCCCCTGCCTTTAGGCATGGGGAGCGTCACGATTAAACGCGGAAAACATAATACACAGACACGCCGAAAAAGAGTGGCGAACGGCATTTATGCAGGATATAATTTTCTGCACCTATTAGTCCCGCCGTAGGAACACCGATGCCGAAGATTTTCGTCAGTTACAGCCGTGCCGATCATGATCGCTGTGTCGAATTAGTCAGGCGTTTGCGCCGCATTTATGGCGCGGACAATGTATGGTTCGATGACGAAATTCATGGTGGCGACGATTGGTGGACGCTGATCCTTGAGCGCGTGGCGTGGTGCGATGTATTCATCTATCTGCTCAGCCGCGAGTCGTTGGAAAGCGACTACTGCAAAGCGGAATTGGCAGAAGCCGAACGGCTGAACAAGACGATCTTGCCTGTGTTGATCCGCACAAAGACGAATCCACCCGCGAATATTCGCAAATATCAATGGATCGATGCCGCCAACGGTATCAGCGTCGATGTGATGACCGAAATTCCGGCGTCCATCGCGCGCTTACAAGTCAACGAGCCGGATAGGACGCCGCCGCCGCGCCGACTTGAGCCGACACCGCAGCCGACGGTGCCGGAACGCGATAAGAATCCGACTCGTGGGCGCGCAAGTGTGCGCCTGATTGAAATTGTTGGCGTTTTGCTCGCATTCGCTGCTTTAGTCGTAGGGGTCTTGCAGCTCGTCGCCGCGACAAATGGAGCGAATACGGCGACGCCGACTACACAACCACAAATCGTGGTTGTACCGACTGACGCGCCGACACAGACAAATACACCCGACATCATGGTGACGCCGACCACACAAACACAAATCGTGGTTGTGCCGACTGACGCGCCGACACAGACAAATACACCCGACATCATGGCGACGATTTTGGTCAACGATACCGCGACGCGAAATGCCGAAATCGCCGCCTACACGCCGACGTTTACGAATACGCCTGTGCCAACCGAGAATTACACCGCGACGACAGCCGCCATTTACACACAGCGCGCTGAGCAAACATCGGTGAGCGCCACGCAAACGCAAGCGGCAGCACCGACATTATCTGGCGCATATGCGCTGGCACAAGCGGGCATAACCAGTAATGACTCATGGACGCCATCTATCGAACAGTTCAACGGTATTTCGATGGCGCTGGCGCCAACAGGCTGCTTCATGATGGGCAGTAACGGCAACGCCGACGAACAACCGGTACACGAGCAGTGTTTTAACGAACCGTTCTGGATCGATGTGACCGAAGTGACCAACGCAGCGTATGGTTCATTTGGTGCTTTTTCGGGCGCGAGTCGTCCGCGCGACAGCGTGACATGGTTTGAGGCGCGCGATTTTTGTGCGGCGCGCGGGGGAAATGTGCGTCTGCCAACCGAACGCGAATGGGAATATGCCGCGCGCGGTGTCGGTAATCTGATTTATCCGTGGGGGAATACATTTGTGGCTGAAAATGTAGATTACGGGTTGAATGCCGATGAAACGGTAGACGTAGGCAGTCGTCCGAAGGGGGCGTCATGGGTAGGCGCGCTCGATATGAGCGGTAATGTGTGGGAATGGGTGAGCAGTTTATATTTACCCTATCAAGATGATAGGATATGGGGTGATAATAGAGAGGATGGCGAAAACAGAACAGATGTTCGCGTGCTGCGCGGTGGCTCGTGGTACAACGACGATATCAATTTGCGTGCGCCGATCCGCGACTGGTCCTTTCCCGATAATTCGAACCTCAACGTCGGATTTCGCTGCGCCCGCTCTCCCTGAACGAAGTGAAGGATAGCCCTGTTTTCTGATCTCACCTTACGCAAGCCGCTCGTTTTCAGCCCTCACCCCCTGCCCCTCTCCCTCAGGGCGAGGGGTGAAAAACCGTCGCGGTAAGGGAAGTCGTCCTTCTCCCTGAGGGAGAAGAATTTAGGATGAGAGCAATCTGCGTAAGGTGAGTTCTGATCTCTGAATGCTGAACTCTGGGTTCTTTTGTCCTTAACCGCGCCGCGAAGCGGATCGAATTTTTGGAAAATGGCAAAAACATAAAGGGAAGCAACATGCTGCGTACGCGTCTATTGGTCATTTCACCAATTGCTGCGCTGTTGATAACCGCGTGCGGCGCAGGCACACCATCGAATCCAGTGGAAGCAATCGTACAAGCCGTCAACACACAAGCTGCCATTTACATACAGCGCGCTGGACAAACATTATCTGGCGTGTATGCGCTGGCACAAGCGGGCGTAACCAGTAACGACTCATGGACGCCATCTATCGAGCAGTTCAACGGTATTTCGATGGCGCTGGTGCCAACAGGCTGCTTCATGATGGGCAGTAACGACGGCGACGCCGACGAACAACCGGTACACGAGCAGTGTTTTAACGAACCGTTCTGGATTGATGTGACCGAAGTGACCAACGCAGCGTATGGTTCATCTGGTGAATTTTCGGGCGTGAGTCGTCCGCGCGACAGCGTATCATGGTTTGAGGCGCGCGATTTTTGTGCGGCACGCGGGGAAAATGTGCGCCTGCCAACCGAACGCGAATGGGAATATGCCGCGCGCGGTGTCGATAATCTGATCTATCCGTGGGGCGATACGTTTGTGTGGGAAAATGTGGTTTACGGGGCGAATTCAAACAACAGCACGGCGGACGTTGGCAGCCGTCCGAATGGGACGTCATGGGTGGGGGCGCTCGATATGAGCGGTAATGTTTGGGAGTGGGTGAGTGCGATTTATCGTTCATATGAATATGATGCGAATGATGGACGCGAAGTGAATTCGGATAACAGAACGGGTGTTCGCGTGCTGCGCGGTGGCTCGTGGCTCAACTTCGATTACGGTTTGCGTGCGCCGGTCCGCTACAGGACCTATCCCGATAATTCGGTCAGCATCCTCGGATTTCGCTGCGCCCGATCTAATGCCGTGCTGTGAGTCGTCTATTCACGGATAAACGAGCGGCGTGAGAGAGCCAGATAACCCTGCCCAACGTCGCAGGTTGCGGAACGGGCGAGTATAAAAGAGCGCCGTTTGTTCTGGTTATCTGTGAGGATGAACGATCAAGCGGCGCATTTTGCGTGATCAACGCCGCAATTTTGCTCATGTGCGTTATAATAATTACACGTTTGAACGCACAGGCTTCGGAGTCCACATGACTGATTTACAAGAGCAGGTGATGGGCGCGCTGGCGACCGTCATCGAGCCAGAACTGCACCGCGATCTTGTCACGCTCAATATGATCCGCGATTTGACGGTGACAGGCGATACAGCGAATTTCACCATCGTCTTGACCACGCCCGCGTGTCCGCTCAAAGATGTGTTCGTTACGTCGTGCAATGCGGCAATCATCGGGCGCGTGCCGGGCATCGCCCACTTGAATATCAAGTGGGATGCGCAAGTACCGACGGATAAGAAAATGTTCGGGCGCCTCGAACCGGGTATGCACAGCATCATCGCGGTGGCGAGTGGCAAGGGCGGCGTGGGCAAAAGCACGGTCTCGACCAATCTCGCCGTCGCGCTGGCGGAGATGGGCGCGCGCGTCGGCTTGATCGATGCCGACATCACCAACCCGAATTTGCCGATGATGACAGGCTTGGGCAATGGGCGTCCGCGCGTGATCGATGGCAAAATGCAACCGATGGAAGCCTACGGCGTCAAGGTGATCAGCACCGGATTCTTAATTGATCCGAACAAGCCGATGATCCTGCGTGGTCCGATGCTGCACAGCGCGATCCGCCAGTTTTTCACCGATGTAACGTGGGGCGATCTCGATTATATGATCGTTGACCTGCCGCCGGGTACAGGCGACGCGCCATTGTCGCTGGCACAGTCGTTCCCGTTGACGGGCGTGGTCATCGTGACGCAGCCGCAAGAAGTCGCGGTCAGCGATGCGCTGCGCAGCGCGGCGATGTTCGATACGCTCAACGTGCCGATCATCGGCGTCGTCGAAAATATGGCGGGTGACTTTTTCGGCACGGGCGGCGGTGAAGCACTGGCGACGGCGCGGCGCGTCCCGTTCCTGGGGCGAATTCCGCTCGACGCCGAAGTCCGTAAGGGTGGGGATTATGGGCGTCCGGTCGCGGTGACTCAGCCGGATAGCGCGGCGGGTTCGGCGTTGATCGCGATGTCGAAGGCGATTGCGGCGCGCGTCAGCGTGTTGATACTGACGACGACGGACGTGATTCCGTTGCAGGTGATTGAATAGAAAGCAGTAAAAGAACTAGAAAAAATACTGAGTGCTGAGAATAGAATTTCGACTCAGCACTTTTTCTGCTGATTTCAGTCATCCAAGCCGTAGACTTTGATGCGGTCGCTGCTGCCGACCGGGTTGTAGCGACCGATCAACGCCCAAAACAACAGATTGATGACGAGTGCGATGATCAACGCGGTCACGGCTTCGCTGTGTACGTCACGATACCACACGTAGCGGCGGATCAATTCCAATGGGATGAGCGTCAACAAAAAGACGACGAAGCGCCGCTTTGATTCTGAACGTTGGATGATGAACAACGGCACGCTGATCAAAATAGTAAGAAATAAAAGCAGTCCGGCATCCATCGGAACGTCTCCTCGATAGTTTGTGCTGACGACTTGAGACCAATCATATCGTGATTGTGTGAGACGCAGATAAAATCAGTCGGGCGTGCGCGCGACGTTAACATTCGTTATACTGGTTGTGTTCAGCATCGGGGAGCAAAACAGCGATGGAAATTTCGACCACCGAACAAGGCAGCGTCTCCATCATCGAGATCAAAGGGCGCGTGGATAGTGCAAATGCGCAGCAGTTTGGCGAAGCGCTGTCCAGCCCGATCAGCGGTGGGATGCGTAACCTGGTGCTTGATCTGGCGAATGTCGATTATATGAGCAGCGCCGGGCTGCGCGAACTGGTGGCGGCATACAAGAAAACCAACAAACTGGCAGGTGATTTGCGCCTGGTGCAGCCGAGCGAGCGCGTGCAGGAAATTTTGGAGATCGCCGGGTTAGACACCGTGTTTCGTATTTTCGACTCACGCGTGGACGCCGTCAACAGTTTTTAGCCGCCATTTTGCTTCTGAGTCCCTCTCATGATGTTGGTTGAGCGACGCTTTCAATTCTCAGCAGTGACGGAAAATGTCCCAGGCGCGTGTGATTTTGTCGTCGATGCCGCCCGCGCTGCCGGGTTGGATGATCGCGCGGCACATCACTGCCGTTTGGCGGTCGATGAAGCGTGTACGAATGTCATCGAACACGGCTTTGCCCAAGCGAGCAGCGACCACATAATCGAGGTCGTATGTCATTACGATGACTCGCAGTTCGTAATCACGATCAACGATGATGCACCGTATTTCGACCCGACGACTCTGCCCGACCCGAAGCCTTTACGCGATATTGATCAACTTGAACCCGGTGGCTGGGGCATTTATTTCATCAAGAAACTGATGGATGGTGTGCAGTACGAACGCGCGTATGACCATAATATACTGACGATTACTAAATTGATACCGCCACGCACAATTACTCCATCAGAAACCCCGACAATCATGCTGCCTATGCCGATCCATGTTTCGCACCCGCATCCGAAAATTAGCTTGATCGCCCCGAACGGCAAGATAGATAGCGAAACAACCAAGCAGGTCGAGCGCATTTTGCTCGATCAATTGGCTGAGGGTCGTAAGGCGCTGATCCTGTTTTTAACCAATGTCGATTATATGAACAGCACAGGGATGAAGATGCTGGTCGGCGTCTGGCAGCGCGCCCGCGATGCGAAAAGCGACTTGATTTTATGCGGCGTTCAGCCGAGCGTGCGCGAAATGCTGCATATCATCGGACTTGATCTGGTGTTCATGATCGTGCCGACGGTCGATGACGCGCTGAACGCCGTCAAGTTTAAGAAGTAGAGTCGGCGCGCCACGCATTGATGTCGTCAAGATTGACTTCGCCATACGGCGGTGAGAAATTGTTACAGTCTTGCGCGTATTCGGGAATATCGATGCGTGGCGCGATCAACGGCGTTTCTGGGTTGAAGTAATTCCACGTCGCGCGGCTGATGTCTTCTATGAGCGGCCATGCACGCGTGTAGGTGAAAAATTCAGAGTTTTCCCACACAAATACTGCGACCACGTAATGGCGTCCGTTCGGGGAAAATACGATTCCGGCGTCGCCGTGTACATTATCCAGCCACCCATTTTTATGCGAGATCGTCGCGTCAGATGGAATTCCGGCTTGTAGTAGACGATCCAGATCGTTCGCGCTCATGATGTTGAGCATTTGCAGGCATTCTTGCTGGGTGATTTCGCCATTGGGGAAGGCGGCGATTAAGCCTGACCCATAATAGGCGCAATCGTAGATCATGGCGAACAGTGTGCCTAAATCTTCGGTCGTAGTTTGATTGAACGGATCGGGCGCGGTATTGAAATTCGGATTTGGCGCGGTCGTGGGCGCGGGGATCGACCCCAAGACCTGGTCGCCGCCCAGAAACAACGGCGCAGAAATGAACGAATTACGCGCACCAATATACTGCATGGTGTTGGTCACATCGGCGATACCACCGAAAAGATCATCGCCACCGATGATCTGCATAATCAGGTTGCTCGATGAATTATTGCTGCACAAAAGCGATTGCACCATCAAGAATGCTTCGTCCTGGCTTGGCTCAAACAGGAGCGTGCGGAAATAATCGATCAAAATCGGCAACTTAACCGTGCTTGCCGCCGACACCGTGACATCGCCTAAAATGCTCATCTCTTGCCCGGTTTGCAAATCCATAACGAAGACCGACGCGATCGTCGATTGCCCGTCGTAGATAAACCCCTCCGAATCAAGATAACTGATGACCATTTCACGCAGCGTATCCAGCCCTGCACGTGAAGAATCGGTTTCGCTGACAGGCAGCACAACATCGCGATTGGTCGTAGAACGCAGTGCTGCATCGATCAACGGGATAGCGGCGCGCGTATCGAGCACATAACCAGTATTGCCGCCGCGCACGGTCAGCGTCGAAAGATCGTAACTGGCAGTGCCAGACGGGCGGTTGTAACGCACTGCCAGATCGTCCACGAACGCAATAAGCGACGCTTCCTGATACTCGGCGGCGAGCGGTACATCGATCACGTCATCGCGTTCACGCCCAAGCAAGTGATCCAAAAAGCGCGTCCAGAACGCGGCTTCGGTTTCGCCCGTTGCCTGGGCTGCCGCCATCATATTCTGGCGGTTCGTTCGCCAGCTTAATGCGGCTGGGTCGAGCAGCACCGGACTATCTGCCACCCATAAGGTGACGGGCTGTGCATACGTTTGTTCGACGCGGGTGATCGCTTCTGCAGGCGATAAACCGCCGACTCGTACGCCCGCAATCGAGACATCGCTGCTAAGCAAGCTGTTTTGCTGGCTAAAGCGGATGATCTCAAAGAAAAACAAGCCGAGCGCAACTGCGATTAAAATCCACGAAATCAATGAAAGCAGGGGAAAGCGGCGAGTACGCCGACGGCTGCTTAGTCCTACGCCAATGCTAGACATATATCAGGTGACCTGTACTGTGGTTTCGGAAAGTGCCGCCGCGTGTTCAATAGCGCGACGGTGGAACGGACGCAGTTCGGGGAGTTCGTGAAGCGCAACCCAACGATAGTCGAGCAGTTCTGGCGAGAGCGTGCCAATATCGCCGCGTGCATGGCACAAATAGGCGAAATCGAGATGTGCAGTGAAATTACGTTCGACCAGCACAATCTGACGCACGTCGATAGCCAGATCGAGTTCTTCGCGCAGTTCACGCGCCAAAGCACGATCCGGGTCTTCGCGAGCGTCCAAATAGCCGCCAGGTAAACCCCACGGTAAATAAGCATGAAAGACATGTTCTACCAACAACACATCGCCCGCTGCGTTAAACACGACCGCAACCGAACCAGCGGTATATCGTGGGCGGGTGTAACGCCACGCTTTACGCAAAAGATTGAGCGCCCAGGGCACTTTTTGAAGCGCACGCGCGGCGCGCTTAAGCGAAGAAGTTGGCGTCATGCCACGATTGATCGTCTTAGTTTCCACGCTGATCAGTGTAGCGGACAGGCTGCGAGGCGTCAACCATGACGCGGCATCGGCGGGAAAACGGCGGATTGATCCCTACGGGGTTCTAACCGTTTTACAACCTATACTCAAATAACGCGGATGTTAGAAGAATGATACAATCGAAACGGTTGATTAAGGTGATGCCGCTGTGAACAACGCTCCGATAAACTTCATCGATATTTTTGTCCGCCCACCGGGCGATTTATTGTATTACCTTGCGGTGATCGCGCTGACGCAGACCAGTTTCTTTATGGCGCTTGGTCAGCGGTTGCGGCGGCGCGGTGAACGTCCGCCGGGACGTTACACGATTGCTGCGCTCGGCGTGGTCGTGGTTTGGGCGGTGCTTTTAATCGGCGCATTATTCGCGCTCTTGGCGGGGCAGCCTGCTGACGCAATCTTGCCGCCCATGGAACGCGCCGCTCATGTGATCACGCTCATGCTGCTCGGCTGGGCATTTCTCACGGCAGATCATGAGCGCTGGGGGCGGACGCCTAACCTGGTCACACTGGCAATGCTCGTGCTGGTCATCGTTGGTTATGTGTACACCGGTATTGAATGGAGCGCGGCTTATCAAAACGCCGACTTCAACAGCAGTGTGTACGGCGTGACGTGGACGTTTATCGCCGCGCTGATCGCGATCGTGTGCGTCATTTTGTGTATCGTGAATTACAAAATGGTCGCGGACGCGCCATTGAAAGGCGTGTACTTCGTCATTCTGATCATTGGCGCGGTGACAACGCTCACGCAGATCACGGGTGGTCGCCTTGAAGGTGATTACGCTGGCGCAATGCGGCTGGCATTCCTGTCATCCTTGGTTGTGCTTCCCGCCTTGATCTATCGGTCGGTGGTTATGACACTCGAAGCGGAGATCGAATCGATGTCCGGGACAAGTCCGGTCGTGGTGCCGCCGCTCGTGCCGCTGCCGCTCGATCATACGCCTGTGCCGCCCAGCGAACGCAGTTCAGCACAGTTGATGCGCGCATTGGGCTTAATCCTTGAAAAAGCAACGCCCGAAAGTATTCCCGAACGGATTGTGTCATCGGCGCTGACGGTTTTGAAAGCGGATATTGGCTTGCTCTTGATGATCAATGATCCGCATTATGCCGATATTTCGACGGGTATGGATCGGGTAATGGGGCGGTTGATCACAGGTATTTCGGTCAATCTGGATGAGCAACCGACGTTGGTTAACGCGGTCGAACGGCGGATGCAGCGCACGCTGTATCTGGACCGGAACGCCGAGGAACTGCGCGATTTTTATTCGCGCATGGATATTGACGCGCTGGGACCGACTTATTTTCAACCGATGGTGAGCGATAAAGAAGTGCTGGCTGTGCTCACGGTTGGGCTGCCGTATACCGGACGCGAATTGAGCGAGAGTGAAGCCGAACTGCTTAAAGGAATCGCGATCATCGGCGCGAACTTGCTCTCACTCAGTCACGCCGCGCGCGAGTCGCGTTTGATGGCAGAAAATCGCGTGATTCAAGCGATGATCAAAGGGGTATCGCCCGACGAAATAGACGATCAAACGGTGGTCGCGGCGTGGCAGGAAACGCAAGGCGCGTTAGAAGCCTCCCGCGATCAAATTATGGCGCTTTCGGAACAAATCACCCATCTCAAACTCGATTTGGACGATGAACGCAGCCGCGTCGCTTTACAATTGAGCGATACCGAAGAAGGCATGAGTATTTCGCAGCGCATGGTCGCGGTGACAGATGAGCAAGCCCGTCTGCGCGAAGAACGTGACAAATTGATGACGCGGCTTCAAGAAGCCGAAACGCTGTTAGCGGGTGCGGGGTCGGGCGATAACGATGCGATTTATCGAGCGCTGATCGAGTCGATTAATCACGAGCGCGAAGCACTGGTCGCTCAGCGTGACGATCTTCAAGCACAGATCGCGGAACTGCGCGCGACTGGAAGCACGCTGATGCCAACCATTGTCAGCGACATGATCGACCGCATCAGCCGCGATAAAGTGCGGTTGGAGTCAGAACGTAATCAGTTATCGAGCAAACTAGGCGACATCGAGTCGCAGTTAACAGCGCTCGGCGTCGAAGAAGGCACGGCGGGTGTGACGCAGGTGATCACCCAACTGTATGAACAACGCGCGACGCTTCAGGCAAAATACGAACAGACCAAAGCCGAACGCGATGTGCTTGTGGCGGAACGTGCCCGCTACCAGGAATCAATCCAGCGTGAAGATGAGCGCGAGGCAAGGCTGCTCAAGCTGCAAAATGATATCAAGAATTTGGCGGCAGACCGCGAGGCAGCGCTAAAGCAGCGTGATAAATTACGCAGCGAACGCGAAGAAACACGGCTGCGTCAAGAAGAGCTTAAGAATCAGGCGAATCGGCTGCTCGCTGAAGCAGTCGGGTTTGAACGCGAACTAAGCGAATCGCAAGAGGAAACGGGCGGACTGCGCCAGCAGATCATGGGCTTGGCGAATCAGTTAATCTCCCTTAACAGCGAACGCGACTCGCTCGTCGCGCAGTTACACGCGGCGGCAACAGATCGCGATGGATTGCTGGCGCGGGTCGAGGGTGACCGTGAACGTATGGCACAATTGGGCGTCGATGGGGTTGGCTCGCTGACGCGCATGATCGAACAACTTTCGACCCAGCGCGGCGATGTTGAACAAGCGCTATACGAGACCAAAAACGCGCTGGCTGCGGCGCAAGACCGCATCAATATACTGCAAGTCCGCGCCGATGCTGCAAGTATTCCGGTTGTCGGTTATCAGGCTGATAACCCGGAATTACTGCTTGGTATGTTGCAAGAACTCCGTACGCCGATGACGTCGATTGTTGGCTATGTCGAACTTATGCTGAATGAATCGGCGGGAATATTGGGCGAAATGCAGCGCAAATTCTTGCAGCGCGTCAGCGCCAATATCACGCGTCTGGAAGGTATGATCGACGATTTAATCCGCGTTACTTTCCTGGATGCGGGACGATTAACGCTGGTACGACAGGATGTTGATGTGATCGAAGTGATCGAAGACGCGCTGACATCGGCATCGAATCAACTGCGTGAAAAAGGGTTGATCCTGCGTATGAAATTAGATGACGGACTGCCATCGGTGCGAGGTGACAAAGACGCGATCACGCAAATCATCGGGCAGTTATTGACGAATGCGTATCTGGCTTCGCCGCCCGGTAAAGAACTGACGGTGATCGCGCAGTATGCGCCGGCGGTTATGAATGGGGCGGCTTCTGCCAATGGCGATGACGAACACGAAGCCCTGTATGTATCGATAGAAGATCAGGGCGGTGGCATCGCGCCGGAAGATGCCCCGCGTGTATTTGCGCGCAAATATCGCGCCGAAAACCCGCTTGTGCAGGGTTTGGGCGATACTGGCGTTGGCTTAGCGGTCGCCAAAGCATTGATCGAAGCGCACGGTGGTTCACTCTGGCTCGATACCACGCCCGGACGCGGCAGCATCTTTTCGTTCACCATACCCTTCGATGTCGTCAATGGCTCAAGCGTGGAGTAAAACTGAATGCGGCGTGATATTGGCAGTGAATTACTGGTCGCAGTCGCGGTCGTTGGCGTTTTGGCGTTTGCGCTGATGTTCGGCATTATTTTGTCGTTATCCGGCAGCGGTGACACCGAGTCAACCCCGTCGCCTGTACAAATGGCGCTGACCGAAACTGCGACTTTGCAGCCGACTGCGACGGCAACCGTGACGAAAACGCCAATTTTGTTGACGGCGACGTTCACAAGTACGGCGACGTTCACAAGTACGGCAACGAGGACTTCGACGAATACAAGGGCACCATCGACAAATACAGCCATTCCAGCTACGAACACGTCTATTTCGGCAACGAATATTCCGCGCGCAACCTTGACGGATACCCGGTTACCGCCGACTCGTACCCCGATTCCACCGTCCAATATACCACGCGCAACCGATACTCCACTGTCGCCAACTGCGACCTTAACCAACACGCGCGCAGTGCCGACGGCAACGTTGACCTTGACATCGACCCCGACGAATACGCCCGTGCCACCGACTGCAACATTCACTTTGACACCGACTGTGACCTTGACCAACACGCCTGTGCCGCCGACGGCAACATCGACACTCACAATGACCTTGACACCGACCGCGACTGTGACGAATACGCCATTTGTGCTGCCAACAGCGGTGCTGCTCGGCGCGAACGCGATGCCGACGATGACGGCAGGCGTGGCGGGAACGTGTCCTATTCTGGCGGGGTGGACGACTTATACGGTGCGTCTGGGTGATACACTGTCCGCGATTGCGCGCGCTGTCGGGAGTTCGGTCGGCAGCTTGCGATTGTTTAACTGCCTGGATATCGAACAGGGGATTGGTGTCGGTCAGGTCTTGAATATTCCTAACCCACCGATCACCATAGTAGCGACGAGCATTCCAATCGTTCCGCTCGCCAATCAACGGTATATCCCGCAAGGATGCAGAGACAGTGGGACGGTGATTACGTCGCCATTTTCGGGGGAGAGCGTGACGGGCGTGATCACGCTGTTAGGTACAGCATCGATTGCGAATTTCGCTTCGTATCAGATCGATGTACGACCCGCGTCGAGTGATGCCTACGATTTTTATGTCAGTGCGGGTCAACGGGTGAACGAAGGCGAATTGGCGCATGTGAACACAAACGACTATGGTGATGGGCTGCACACGATCCGTTTGACTGTGTTGGGCACGGTGGGGAGTGTGCCACAAACCTGCGTGATCCCTGTGATTTTTCGGTGACGTGCGTCTGAGTATCGACCGTGCGGGATGCCAGGACTATACTAAACGACGCAATCGGGCGCACAATTGTGCGCCTTTGCTTATGTTTGACCAACGCGGAGTTTGTGAATGACTGATAAAACAAAACATCACGCCGAAAAATCTAACGGCGGATGGTTCTATCGTGTGATTTTCGTCAGCCTGTGTATCGCCTGTATGGTGATCGGCGTGCAAGTTCTCGATTCGGTTGTGGAGCGCGTGAGCGAGTCGAACACCTATCAAGCACGCGAATCATTTTATATTGGAACAGCGACGGGCATCGCGGAATCGCAGCCAACAAGCGCGCCGACGACGATCACACCGACGCCACAAGTCAACGTGCCCAAACAAAGTGGGTATGTGCTTGCGCGGCAGGAATTTGCGACCAATACGCCACCACCGCTTGATCTGACGACGAATACGCTGCTTCCGACCGCGACCTTGACGCCAACACCGACGGCGATCCCCGCGACCGAAACGCTTGGTGCGACGACAACGCCGCGCACGCTGCCGACGTTATTTATCTATGGCGATGCGCCTGTCGATGCGGTCGCGCCCACGGCAATTCCGCCAGCCGCGCCCGCCATTGATCGACGTGGCTTTGACCTGATGAATATCGTGTTGCTAGGCAACGACGGTGAGATCACCGATGATGGGTTTATCCGTACTGACACTATGATTGTCGTGTCGATCAACCGTACCACCGGAACGGTATCGCTGGTCAGCCTGCCGCGTGATTTATATGTTTATATTCCCGGCTGGACGATGCAGCGTCTGAATCTTGCGTATATCCATGGTGAAGCAGTTGGGTGGACGGGCGGTGGATTCGGTTTGCTGCGCCAGACGATTTTTTACAATCTCGGTATCAATGTGCATTATTACGCGATGGTCAGTCTGGAAGGGTTCAAGGCGATCGTCGATTCTGCGGGTGGTGTCAACGTCTCGGTCGATTGCGCGATCCAGAATTTGCCGTTGATCGGCGCGGATGTACCGCGCGACGCGATCCGCGTCACCGATGATGGCGAGTATGCGCTGCCGGTCGGTTACTATGAGATGACGGGTGGTGAAGCGCTGTGGTATGCGCGCGCGCGCGACACCAATTCCGATTTTGATCGCGGCGCACGCCAGCAGCAGATTTTGCGCGCGGTCTGGCGTCGGGCGCGCGATAACGGATTGTTGAGCACTGTCCCACAATTGTGGAACGAAGCGCTGCCCTATATTGAGACAAATCTGACGCTGGAGGATTTGCTGCCGTTGATCCCGCTAGCAGGCAGTTTGGATACCAGCCAGATCGAAAGCTACACATTCGCTCGGCTGTATCACACCGAGCCTTGGACGCCACCAGATGGCAGCAACGTGCAGCTTCCGCGACCGGAGCAAGTGCGCGAATTAATGACTGACTTTTACAGCCCGCCAACTGAAAGCCAAATCGCCAGTGAAGCCGCGACCGTGCGGATATACAATGGCACGACGATTCCCAATCTGGATGTTGTGGCGGCGGATCGGCTGAATTGGGAAGGGGTTGCGGCGATCCCGATGGGGCAAGCGGATCGGACGGACTACGCAAACACGAGCGTCACCGATTACACCGGACGCAGCAAAGGCAGCAGCTTGGGCGAAATCGTCAACACGCTCAATATCGCACCAGACGGCATTCAGCCACAACCAGAGTCGGCACGCGAGGTTGATTTCGAGGTCACATTGGGCATGTCGTATAACTCGTGTACGCGCGGGGGTATTTTGCCTGTCGATCTGCCGCCTGCTGGTCAGTAACTTAAAAGTCTGGATCGCAGAAGACGCGGAGCATTCAGAATATTTCTCTATGCGCTTTGCGTTCTCTGCGGTTCAAGGCGCTTGCATGTTTTCTACCAGCGGTGATGGACGAGTGGGGAGATGGAGCGTTCGTAAATCGCGCGTACTGCCGACATTTGCGCGTCGGTAAGCGCTGGCAAATCGCTGGCGCGCGCATTATCCAAGACTTGCGAGGGACGCTTGCCGCCGGGAATCGCGCATGTCACCGCGTCGAACATCAGTATCCAACGAAGCGCGAACTGTGTCAGTGTAATACCTTCTGGCACGAGCGCTTTCAATTCCTCGACTGCCTGTAATCCAACCTCATAATCGACGCCAGAAAACGTCTCGCCCCGATCAAATGCCTCGCCATGACGATTGAATTGGCGATGATCGTCCGCCGCGAAGGCGCTTTCACGGGTGAGCTTTCCCGTCAACATGCCGCTTGCGAGCGGTACGCGTGCCAGGATTGCAACGCGGCGGCGCAGCGCTTCTGGGAAGAACAATTCGGTTGGGCGATGGCGGAACATGTTGAAGATGATCTGCACGCATTGCAGGTTTGGGTATTCTATCGCCTTCAATGCTTCTTCGACTTTTTCCACGCTGACACCGTAATACTTGATCTTGCCCTCGCGGACAAGATCATCCAGCGCGCCAAATACTTCTGGGCGATAATAAACGTCCGTCGGCGCGCTGTGAAGCTGAACCAGATCGAGCGCATCGGTTTGCAAATTTGTTAAGCTGCGCTCGATAAATGCGGTCAAATTCGCTTTGGTGTAGCCATCGGCAGTATGCGGGTTCAAACGGCGTCCGGCTTTGGTGATGACATAAAACGGCTCGGAGCGCTCGCGACGCAACTGCGCCAGCAAACGCTCACTGTGTCCGTCGCCATAAACATCGGCGGTATCGAACAAGTTGATGCCTGCGTCGAGACACGTGTGCATCGCTGCCAGCGACTCGGAGTCGTCAACTTGTCCCCATGAACCACCCACTGCCCACGCGCCAAAACTAATATCGGAAACCTGCCACCCTGTACGACCGAATTCACGATAATGCATGACTAGTTTTTCGCCGTCGGGTCGAAGGCGTCGCGCAAACCGTCACCGATGAGATACAGACATAACACGGTGATGAAAATCAACAAGCCTGGGAAAATCACCAGGTGAATGCCTTTGTTGAAGAAGCCTTGCGCGCCCGTCAGCATATTTCCCCAGCTCGCGTCCGGTGGCTTAATGCCTAAACCGAGATAGCTCAATGCGGCTTCCGCCAAAATCAAGCCGCCGATGTCGATTGCCAGCGTGATCACAATGATCGAGAACAGGTTCGGCAGAATGTGTGTGAACATAATGCGACCGGGTGATGCGCCAACGGCACGCGCGCTGATGACGTATTCGCGTTCGCGCAGCGCCAAGGTTTCGCCGCGCACCAAGCGCGTTGTGCCTGTCCAGCCCAGAAAACCGAGTACGAGGATTAATGTGACAGGCCCCGCCGACGGCAAAACCGCCGCCACGATAAGCAGCAGAAACAATGCTGGGATCGAAGTCAGGGTAGCGATGATCCAGTTGGTAATATCATCGACGATGCCGCCGTAATAACCTGTGGTGATGCCGAGTGCGACGCCGATGCCCAATGCAATCATCGCGGCGCAAAAGCCGACGCTGAGTGAGATGCGACCGGCATACAACAGGCGCGAGAAATGATCACGTCCGAGGTCATCGGTGCCTAAAACATTGGTCGAAACAGTGCCGTCGCGGTTGACCCCAGTTGAAAACAACGGAGCGAACGTCCGGTCTAAATGAGTATCGGTCATGCTCACGTTCAAGACATTATCGATAATTGGCGCGCCAATGAACGACATAAATGCGAGCAGAATTACTATGAACAGCGCGATCAACGTCAGGTTGTCACGGCGTAAACGACGCAGTGCCAAACGTGTCAGCGATTGTCCTACGCCCGTGCTTCGGTCTTGTACTTTGAGCTTTGCAACGGTGGCTTGGGTTTGTGCTGCCATAATCGCTCTCCTTGCGCTTAATCGAAGCGGATGCGTGGGTCAATCAGCGCATATAAGATGTCGGACAAAATGTAACCGAACAACGTCGCCAATGAACCGATGATGACGACTGCCATGATGACAGGGTAGTCGCGCCCAATGACCGCGCCTACGCCAAAACGCCCTAAGCCGGGCCAGGCGAACACCGTTTCGGTAATCGCTGCGCCGCTGAGCAGGCTGGTAATCGCCGGACCCAGGAACGTCGCCATTGGAATGAGCGCATTACGTGCGCCATGCTGGAACCAGACTTTGCGCGAGGATAAGCCTTTGGATTGTGCGGTACGCATGTAATCCTGGCTGATGACATCGAGCATCGAGGCGCGCATGTAACGACTGTAAATGGCAATCGCGCCTGTCGCCAACACGAAGGTTGGCAAGATTAAGTATTCGATTCGTTCGTAGATGGGCGGTATACCGCCGGTCAATACGCGTGGGGTTCGCCCCGCCATCGGCAGCCAACCGAGTCTGGCACCGAAGATCAAAATTAAAATAAGCGCCAGCCAGAAAATCGGGATTGCGTTGAACACGACCGCGAGAATGCGCGTCGCATTATCGAACAAACCACCTTTTCTAACCGCCGCATAAATGCCAATAGGAATGCCAATCACTAAGCCTGTGATCAAGGCGGATATACCAAGTTCAAGCGTGGCAGAGATGCGTTCCCCAATCAACGATGAAACGGTGCGACCCCCTGTGTTGAAGGAGCGCCCAAAATCGCCACGAATAATGCCATAGGAATTGCCGGGCGGGTAAATCTCGTCACGTTCGTCGTCATAATCACCGTCGCTATTAGCGTCAAAGCCCAACGGCATTAAGAAAGCACCATCGGATATACCGTCGCCGTCACTATCCCAGCGCATCCAATCGGTACCCGCGAGCCAACGCAAATACTGTACGTAGATCGGGTCATTAACGCCTGCCAAACGCTCCGCACGTTCACGCACGGACGGCGGCAAACGAGGGTCAACTGAGAGCGCTGCGGTGGGACCGCCAGGCGAGAGCGCCATGAGCATATAAGAGAAAATGGTAACGCCAAAGAGAGTAGGGATCGCCTGAATCAGGCGACGAAGCGTATATTTAATCATATCCGTCCACCTTACTACGCTGTGCGACCCCCGATTAGAATACCGCCCCCACACCAACTGGCGCGAGGGCGGTATTTCACTTCAGAGACGCCGGGGCGTCTATGTTCACGAGAACTGCTTTACGGGGTCGAAACTGACCAGGTATCAACGTTCCAGAACAGGACCGACGCGTACGGGTCAAAACCGCTCACATTGGCACCTACTGCATACATACCATTGACTGCGAACAGCGGCATGTAGGGGAGGTCTTGTTGGAAGATTTCCTGCATCTGGTAATACAAAGGCGCGCGTTCCGCCGGGTCACAACCTGCAAGCGACTTCGCCGCGTCGTTCAATTCCATGAACGCTTCGCTGCTGTAGCTGGTCATGTTGCTGCCCGCGCCCACGACATCGCTGGCGGGGGAGAACAACTGCGTCGCATCGGGGTCATCCGGGTAGCCATTGCGCCAACCAAGGATGAAGGTATCGAATGTCTGGCTATCCATGATGTCGAGCAGGGTGTTGAACTCGATGGTCTGGAAGTTGACTTCGACGCCGACTTGCGCGAGGTAGTCCTGAACGACGACACCGATCGCTTCACGACGGGTATTACCTTCGTTGGTGTACAGCGTGAAGCTCAACGTAGCGCCATCTTCGGCGAACATCGCACCCGACGCAATACGCGGGGTCGAAGCATCACCGTCATCATCGATCCAGCCTGCTGCTTCTAAAGCTGCCGACGCTGCTTCGGTATCATAGACAATCGCGGGAAGTTCGGTGTTATACGCCCACGACGCGGGGATGATGAACGAGGTCATACGTTCGCCTTCACCGAAAACTGCGGCTTCGATAATCGCCTCGACATCGATGGCTTGTGCAATCGCCTGACGGACGCGGGCATCACCGAAAATCGGGTGGTTGCCCTGGTCAATCGGGGTGCCGTCTGCGTCCAAACCGTTTTGGGGATTGTTCGGATCAGCTAAATTGAATGCGAGGTAGTCCCATGCGTTGCCGGGAAACGAGAAGACCTGGTTGTCGCTGTCACGGATTTCCTGACGACGCGCGACTGCTGGTCCGTCGATGACGTTGGTCTCGCCCGCGAGGAACGATTCGACCAACACATTCGCATCGGGCAGGTTGACGAAAATATAGCCTTCGGGCACAACTACGCCGTCGGTCGCATCGAAGAAGGTTTCATTGGCAACCAATGCGACTTGTTCACCGGGGCGGAATTCGCTGAATGCGAATGTGCTGCCTGTGACAGTCGGATTCAAGTTGAATTCGGCGTCGTTCAATGCGGTGACATCTTCTGGCAAAACATGCGACGGCGCGGGATACAGAACGCCTGCATTGCCCAAAGCCGTGCATTCAGCAGTCGCGAACGTGACGACGATGGTGAAGTCGTCTGGTGCTTCCACGCTGAGAATACCGGTTTCGCCGGTCGGGTCGATGACGAAGCTGAGCGGCGTATCGACAGTGCCTTCAGCACCGGCTTGAATCGCAGTCCAGGTGTAGATGATGTCTGCCGAGGTGATCGGCGTGCCATCGCTCCACGTCAGACCTTCGCGCAGCGCGAACGTGTAGACGGTACCATCTTCGCTGATTGTCCAGTCCTGAACAACGGCACCACCAGCCAACGGTGGGTTGCTCGGCACGATGATCGCTTGTGACGGATCAACAGCGAGGAAACCGGGATACAGGAAACCAGTGATGCGGCGGCTGGCAGTGTCGCTGGCGGTGATCGGGTTGAATGTCGCCGGGTCACCTCCCTGGTTGCCTTCGATGATGATGCCGCCGTCTTCTTGGGCGGCAACCGGCGCTACCATCAATGCTGCAATCAGCAAGACGATCGCTCCGACCATCAGGGTCTTGAGGTTCTTCATGTATTACTCCTTGCAATAGTTCTTCGTAAAAAAAGGTGTTGAATTACCGACGATGTGGGTAAACGCGGCAGCATATGTTTTACCCAGTCTTTCATCTGCTGTAAATACACAGTTTACAAAAGATGGGTTCATTCTTGTATGTTTCTTCGCCAAATCTTCATCAATGGTTAAAACACAAAAAGCGAACCGATGGGTTCGCTTTCGTTGTGTCGGGGTACCCGGATTTGAACCGGAGACCTCTTGCCCCCCAGGCAAGCGCGCTACCAGGCTGCGCTATACCCCGATTGATGAAATTCAGTATAGATGAGCCTTTGCGGAGACGCAAGTGTCGCCTTATAATCGTTGTTAAACAAACGATCTAATCAAAGGCTGAATCCGGTGTCCGACGATTTTCAACGGTCTTATGGGCTGACCCTTCATCCATTCGCCTGCCGCAAACCAGAAGGTGACACCTTT
>Ga0335394_10001805_pt1 | contig 24100 bp, 18 predicted proteins | sample MAT03_FD_205741 | JGI IMG/M metagenome (GOLD analysis project Ga0335394, IMG submission 205741) | Freshwater microbial communities from Lake Fryxell liftoff mats and glacier meltwater in Antarctica - MAT-03 (spades assembly) (version 2) ...
AGGAATTCTTCATCCGCAAGGCGATCGGCTGGTCCTTGCGCGAGTTGGGTGCAACGGACCCCAACGCCGTGCGATCGTTCGTAGCATCGCGAAAATTGTCGCCCTTGAGCACGCGTGAGGCGTTGCGAAAGTTGTGAGCTTTGGACCAAGCTCGAAGGGAACTTACACTTCGAGCTACCTCACCAACGTGATCACCCCTTGCTTGGAGATCTCGTTGGTCGGTTGGCAGGGATCGCGCATACGCATGGTGTATACGTACGCACCGATCGGCATGCCCGAACCGTCCCATTTCTCTTGGGTGTCGGTGGTGCTCCAAAGGCTTGCGCCCCAACGGTCGAACAAACGGACCTCATACCCGGCATCCGGTATTTCCACATCTCCGGGCCAGGTATCGTTGATCCCATCCCCGTCCGGGGTGAATGCATTGGGCAGGAACAGTGTGGGTTCTGTGCGGACATCTATATGCACTGATAATGTGTCATCGCACAAGTTGGGCTGTGTGGAGTAGAAGGTGAGGTCGTACTCCTCGTACCTCCGCATGTCCCAACGCACATATCCCCTGCAGAGGTCAATGACCAAGCTGTCGCGAATGAAGAAGGCGCAAGAATCCGAGGTGCTTGCGAAGACCAGGTCAACCATGGGTGTGCATGGGACTTGTTCCACAGTGAAGTCCGCCGGTAGGCGCGGTCGCACATAAACACTGTCCACGACCGGTGCGCCGCCGCAACCGAAAAGGTCGAAACCCTGCAACGAGATGGGTTGCCAATCGGATGCCGTGAAACGTATGGATGGTTCACTCAAGTTACTAAAGCCCGAAGCGCCCCAACGCCAAACGAGCGAATCCGCTGTGGAGGATGTGGTGATCGCAACCCCGTTCACCCGCAAGCACAAGGTATCCGGCGCGGCGAAAGCCACCGTGGGGTAGGGCAATTCCGTAAGGGTGATGTCGCCCATGGCGGTGCAGCCGGTAGTGGTATCGATGGCGGTGAGTTCGATAAGACCGTCGGTACCTGGCGTGATCTGGATGTTCGCTGTGGAATCACCCGTGCTCCAGACGTACACTTGTGGCGAGAACCCGAATTCCGAAAAGCTATTCAACTGAGGCGGATCTGACGGGCAGTACGTACTGGAGCCTACAATGGAGATGTCCGGATCGCCCAGAAAACCGGTCACGGAGAAGGGGCAAGGGCCCCCGTTGATCACCACGGTGTATCCGCCAACGCCCAAGTTCGTTCGGTTCGTTGCTGTCAGGTTGGGTGCATCGGTCCATTGCCACGTGTAGGGTCCTGGGTTCAAGGAAAAGCTCACCGACCCGTCCGCCAAACCAGCGCAGCTTATATCAGTGGTCGTGATGTTCCCCAGCGGTTGCACGACGGGCTCGTCGATCACCCCATCAAGCACGGAAATACATCCCAAGGTATCCTGCACGATCACCGTATAGGCGCCAGCGGTCAAGCCTGTGGCCGAGGCCGTGGTCAACGTAGCGTCGTGGAACCAATCGTAGGTGAATGGGCCACCGGTGCCCACAACGGTCAGCGTACCGTTCGCATCACCCGGACAGGTTGGCAACGTGCTGTTGAGGCTGACCGAGCAAGGGCCTTGGCAAAAGGCTGCCAAGTAGAATGGCAAAAAAAGTACCAACGTAAAGGTTCGCATCCAACTCCAAAAAGGAGTGCGAAGATCGTGTATTCCGCGCAAAGTGGACGCGGCGTACACAGGCTGTGCGTGCTGGAGTGACTTTCTATGGACTTCCGATCAAGGCACCACCTCCACTTCCTGCCAACTTTGGTTGTTCACGGCATTGTCCGCATTGGGGTCGTAAGTCGCGTTGTTGCTGGGGATGTATTCGCCATTGTTGTTCATCCAGTACTGGTTGGATCCGGACTCCACTTGGTACTGCTGTCCATCGCCGGGGTTCGCCACTGTGTATTCGTCCTTTATGTAGTTGGTGAAACCACGTTGGTTATTGTCCATCGACTCCATCCGGGAATTGTAGCTGTCCATCGATGCTTTGTTCACGGCATCGGTGGTGCTTCTGTGCGTGGCTTGTTGCTGGTCGAAATTGCGCTGGTTCTGTTGCATTTTGGTATTGTGTTGGGACCAGCTCTGGTTGGCTTTTTGTTGCTCGTTGGCATTGTAGGCCGCTATCTGTTGTGGATCGTCCTGCGTGTTGATGATGCCGTTCAGCAACGCGCGTTTGGCAAACTCGAATTGGTCCTCTTCAGCTGTGAGCGCCTGCATGTTCGTGAACCAGAAAACATCGTTCTGGCCTTGACTGACGGACATGTTCACGATCATGAACAACGGCTTGCCCTCCTGGTTGCGCCATTCGGTACCCAAGGCGAATTGCTGGTCCCGCGAAGGCGCTACTTTGAACAACTTGGCGCTGTAAGCCCTGTTCCGTTCCGCAACCTGCGGAATAGGATATTGCTTCATCAATTGGAAACCATTGCCGGTCATTTGCGGCACCAGGTCCTGCTGCAAGTATGCGCTGATCTCCATGGGCGGCCGCATGGCTTGCCCGGCCATTTGATAGGTCTGTTGCATGTTCGGGTCATTGGAGTAGGTGTTCGTGGAACCGGAACGGTAATAGATCTTCACCCCACCGGGACCAACGATATGCGGATCCTGAGGAGTTTGTGGGGTCACTATTTTCCAACTCGCCGGCAGTGGCATCTGGTAGCTCACCATACCGGTTTTCGCATCCATTACGGGGTGCAGTGTAATGTTCGTGCGCCCATCATCGTTCGGTCGGTTCACACCTTCATCCATTCCGGGCATTTCGCCATAACTGGTTTCGCCACCTTCTTCATCCCCAATACCATATTGATCGTTGTTAGGGCCGTTGTTGCAGGCGGTCGCACATAGGAAGGAAAGTGCGAGAAGGGGGAGTTGTGCGGTTTTCATGGATCGTGTTCTTCGTGCTGGAGGTTCAACTACCAGTGCCAAATTAGCTACTGGACACATTATGGAACACGAAATCACCCGAATTGGGGATAGGTGGGAACGGTAATGTTCTTCTTCTGTGATCACACCGAAATTGGCCGATCACGAAGATCCAAAGTGACCGTTTGAAGGGACTACTTCACATTGAGCGACTTCCAAGATCCTTTCATGACTTGGGGACGCCAATGTCCAATGCTCCGAGCGACAGTCGGGCGCCGGTTTCAGCAAGCGAGCAGCTCCAATTCTTGTTTTTGGTCAAGTTGGTCAAAGGCATGAAACGGCCAACGTTGACCTCTTCGGTACTCCAAGCTTACTTCAACACTTCCGGCATTTCCTTCTTGAAACGCTCGAACCTTGGGATGGAAACTCCCCGCACATAACCTTCATCGGGGTGTTGGCGAACGTAGTTCTGGTGATAGTCTTCGGCAGGCCAGAATTTCTCGAAGGATGTCACTTGGGTAACGATCGGTGAAGTGTATTTCCCTGAAGCGTCCAGTTCCTTGATCATGGTTTCGATCAACGCTTTCTCTTCTGTGGTCTGGTAAAAAGCGATGGAACGGTACTGGGCGCCAGCGTCAGGGCCTTGCCGGTTCTTTGTAGTGGGATCCTGACTGTTGAAGAAGACTTTCAAGAGCGTTGCATAGTTCACCACTTTGGGATCGTAGAACACCTCTACGGCCTCGGCATGGCCTGTACTACCGTTACCGACCTGCTGATAGGTGGGGTTCTTTTCGGTTCCACCGGCATATCCGGATACAGCTTCCTTCACGCCTTTCACGCTTTCAAAAACCTCTTCCACGCACCAGAAACAGCCACTTGCGAAGTAGGCGGTGCTCAGTCCCGAAAGGTCTTGTGGGCTTTCGCTATTCAGGGCTTCCTGGGCACTATTATCGGGTGAAAGGTCCGTACTGTTCGGGGAGCAGGCAAAGAGCAGGGCGATCTGTAAGAGGAACATGGTTTTCATCGGTTTCATTCATGTAAAGGTCGCGAACGGATCAACGACCTGACATACGTACGAACATGACCTTGGATCTGGATCTGTAACGCCGACACTGGCACGCGAATGATCATGACCGGGTGCCAACAGAAGCATTCTGGGCGGCCGGTGTGAACTTCGACCGCACCAGAGCCAAAGGCAACTTCAAGAGATCAATGTCGATAGAAGCGGCGAAGTTTGAATACTGCCAACCTCTCAACCTCTCAACCTCTCAACCCTCAACCATGCCTGCGGCAGGCAAGCCCTCAACCACCTACTTGCTCTTCCGCTCCTTTTTAGGGAACTTCGGCTTTGGCTCGTAAAAACCCTCCTTCTTTTGGAAAACGCCGCGGTCGTTGCCTTTGTAGCCACCGCGATCGGCGGCGCCTTCGGACTTGCCTTTGTAACTGCCTCGGTCAGCAGCACCTTCGGACTTGCCCTTGTAGCCAGCACCACCGCCTTTGTAGCCGCCGCGATCACTACCACCTTGGTAGCCACCACCTGCATTACCCTTGTAACCACCACCGCCACGGTGTCCTTCGCCACCGCCACTGCGGGGTTTATCCGGGCGTGGACCACTTCCTCCACCCGCCCCGCCTGCAGATTCGTCCACCCGCACGCTGCGGCCTTTGTAGTTGGCGTTGTTGAAGGAATTCTTCACTTGCTCGAAATGGTCCGGCTCAATATCGACGAAGGAATACACGTCCTTGATCAACATACGTCCGATCAGTTCGCCGCTCAAACCGCTCATGCCACAGATGTAGCCGAGCATCTTGCCTTTGTCGAAACCGTCGGCAGTGCCCAAGTTGATGAACATCTGGCGACCCGTGCTGAACCGCTCCGCTGAGGTCGGACGTTCCGCACGTGCGCTGTGGTCCTTGCGGCTCATGTCCACGTTCAGGTCGTAGCTGGTGCGATGCTGTTCAATGATCCGGTTGAAGGCCATGCTCATGAAGCGATCGATCAGCTCTTCCTTGCTGAAGGCATCCAACTCGGCCCGCGCTTCGGAAAGCAGTTCAGAGAGGCCCTCTTCGTCCACCTCCACGCTCTTCAACTTCTTCATGTAGGCCACCACTTGTTGCTTGCCGATCTCGGCACCACCCGGCACGCGAACGAAGGTGAAGTGGGTCTTCAGCACGCGTTCCAATTGGCGCACCTTGTTCACATCGCGCACGCCGATGATGCTCAGCGAAATACCACTGCTCCCTGCACGGCCCGTGCGGCCGCTTCGGTGGGTGTAATTCTCCGCCTCACCGGGCAGGTCGAAATGGATCACGTGGGTAACATCGCGCACATCGATCCCGCGGGCCGCCACGTCCGTAGCTATCAACAGGCGTATGGTATGTGCGCGGTAACGGCCCATCACATGGTCGCGCTGGGCTTGGCTCAGGTCACCGTGGATCGCATCGGCATTGTAACCATCGCGCACCAATGCGGCCGCCAGGTCCTGCGTTTCATGTTTGGTACGGCAGAACACGATCCCGAACAAGTCGGGGTCCGCATCGATGAAACGCTTCAATGCGGAAAAGCGGTCCTTCGAGTGTACTACTGCATATTGGTGTTGGATGGCCTCAGCGGTAACGGTGGAACGGTCGATACTGACCTCTTCGAATTCGCGCATGTAGCGCTTGGCGATGCGGCGCACCTCACTGCTCATGGTAGCGCTGAAAAGCCACGTGCGCTTATCGGCGGGTGTGGTCTGGAGGATCTCGGTCAAGTCCTCCTGAAAGCCCATGTTCAGCATTTCATCGGCCTCGTCCAACACCACCACATCAACGGTTGAAAGATCCACTGCTTTCCGCCCCAAAAGGTCCAAAAGCCGTCCAGGGGTTGCCACGATGATCTGGGCACCACGTTGGATATCGCGAATTTGGTCGCGAATGCTGGCTCCGCCGTACACCGCAACGATGCGGGTGCCTTTCATGTTGGTCGCGAACTTTTCAACGTCTTTGCTGATCTGAACGCACAGCTCACGGGTCGGGGCCAGGATCAAGCCTTGGATGCTACGGTCCTGTGGATCCAGGAACTCCAGCATCGGCAGTCCGAAAGCCGCTGTTTTGCCGGTTCCGGTCTGTGCGAGGGCCACCACGTCCTTTTCCGACTTCAGCATCAGGGGGATCGCCTTTTCCTGAACGGGAGTAGGGGTGGTAAAGCCGATATCGGCAAGGGACTTGAGCAGTTCTGGGCGGAGACCGAGGTCTTCAAAAGAGGACATATGCGAAGGGGAAAAAGAGAAAATTTGCCCGCCGTAGAACGAGCTGAACGGCCCTGCCATGTGGGCAAGCGGGCGCGAAGGTACGGCGATCCAGCGGGGGGCGGGTAGTGGAACTATCTTTGGCCGCTTCGACATGAACCTATTGGAAGCGAGTGTTCCCGGTACGTTGCGCATGATCCTTTGGCTGTTGGCCGCTTGGTGGGTCGTTCGCATGTTCATGCGTTATTCCGCCCGGAACAGAACGGCCAATGGGCCACAACGGACCAACGAGGTGCCACGCCCCAAAGGCGAGGTCCGAATAGAGAAAGTACCTCCGCCCGACAAGAACACCAGCACTACGAACGGCACCATCACCGATGCCGATTTCGAAGAGATCAAGTAGACCACCACGCCCATGAACGCCTTCAACTGGAAACGTCTGTTGCCCGTATTTGCGGCCATTGCCTTGTTCTACACCTTGAGCTTGGTGTATTTCAGTCCGGTGCTAGAAGGCAAGAAATTGGTCCAAGGCGACATTAAGAACTGGCAGGGCATGGCCCAGGAAGTGGCCGAGCACCGCGCCGAATTCGAAGAGGAGCCCCTGTGGACCGGAAGCATGTTCAGTGGCATGCCCGCCTACCAGATCTTCGTGCAATGGCCGAGCAACCTGCTGCTCAAGGTGGATAAGCTCTTCCGTGGTTTCCTACCGCGCCCCGCCGACTTCCTCTTTCTCTACCTGATGGGCATGTTCATCCTGCTCTTATGTCTGCGGGTGGATCCATGGCTCGCCATTGTGGGTGCCGTGGCCTTCGGCTTTTCATCCTATTTCTTCGTGATCCTGGAGGCGGGGCACACCAGCAAGGCGAATGCGATCGGTTATATGCCCATGGTCTTGGGAGCCATGTACATGCTTTACAGAAGGCGGCTTTTACTTGGCGGTGCGCTATTGGCGCTATTCATGGGCTTGGAAATATCCACGAACCACGTGCAGGTCACGTACTACTTGGGGATCCTGTTGCTGTTGTACGCGCTGGCGGAAGGTGTCCGCGCCATACGGGAGAAGCAATTGCCCGATTTCCTAAAACGTTCGGCTGTTGGGCTGGTCGCTGTGGTCTTGGCATTGGCCTGCAATGTCGGCATGTTGTGGACCACCTACGAATATGGCAAGCTGACCACCCGTGGCCAGAGTGAGCTCACTATACGCAGCGATGGTTCTTCCGCGGAAGGCATCCGTACCGAAGGATTGGACCGGGATTATGTGACAGATTGGAGTTATGGCAAGGCGGAATCGTTGACCTTGTTGGTCCCCGATGCGAAAGGCGGGGCCACCAGTGCTTTGGCCAACCATCCGGAAGCCTTGTCCGGGCTCGATCAGCGCTACCGGCAGAACATCGGCCAAATGAACGCCTATTGGGGTGATCAACGCTTTACCAGTGGCCCCGTTTACTTGGGCGCGATAGTGGTGCTGTTGATGTTGCTCATGCTCGTGCGCACCGAAGGTCACGGTCGTTGGTGGCTCTTGGCATGCATTCCGGTAGTAGCAGCGCTGATCGGCATCAACGACCCCATGCTTTCCGGGGGCCTGGTGATCCTGTACTTGCTTGCTGGTCTTTGGTTGATGAAGGACGCTTTGGCCTACGCCTTGTTCGGTGCCCTTTTCTTGACCCTGTTGCTTTCTTGGGGAAGGAATTTGATGCCCCTGACGGATTTCTTTTTGGACCACATTCCGGGGTACGACAAATTCCGAGCGGTCACCATTATCCTTGTGATCGTGGAACTGGCCGCGCCCGTGTTGGCGGTGCTGTACTTGGACCGTTTCATCCGCGATGGTGGGTGGGACAAGAACCTCGAGCGCAAGTCGTTGATCACCATGGGTGTGGTGCTTGTATTGCTCTTGGCCATGGCGGTAACACCGAATTTGTTCAGTGATTTCATCGGCACCCAAGAGCGCGAAGCCTTCAACGAGCAGATCGATTCACAACCCCAAGCGGAAGCCCAGATCATTGCAGGTGTGGAGCAACTGAAGCTTGCACGACAACACCTTTTCACCTCCGATGCATGGCGCAGTTTCGCCTTCGTCCTTGCAGGTTCGGTGTTGTTGTTCCTGTTCGGAAGACGCAAGATCGGCAAACCGGTCCTGCTGGGCGTGTTGGGTGTTTTGGTGCTGCTGGACCTCTGGACAGTGGACAAGCGGTACGTGAACAACGAGAAGGACAGGGGGCGCTACTTGGCTTGGGAAGAAGTGACTGCCAACAAATTCCCGTACCAAGCGAACGCCGCGGACAAAGCGATCATGGAAGCGGAATGGAGCCCTGCCGCCGAAGCTGATCTGAACACCACCGTGGAGCGCTTGAAGGAGGAGCGCGCCAGCGAAACAGGACGCGACAAAATGGTATTGCCGGAAGAAGAGATGTTGGCGCGTTTCGGTAGCCTTCGTCGGAATTCGGACTATCGCGTTCTCAACCTGAACAATCCATTCCAGGATGCCCGTGTGAGCTACTTCCACAAGAGCCTTGGTGGCTACCACGGTGCCAAACTGAAGCGCTACCAAGACCTGATCGAATTCCATTTGGGACCGGCCGTACAGCGCATCGGCACCGCATTGCAAAGTGGTTCCATCGCAACAGTGGATAGCGCATTGGCACAAGAAGGCGTGTTGAATATGTTGAACACGCGCTACATGATCTACAATCCCGAACGCCCGCCGATCCGCAACGTGAACGCGCTCGGCAGCGCGTGGTTCGTGGATGAAGTGAAGTGGGTGAAGAACGCAGATGAGGAGATCGTGCAACTCGGAACGATCGATCCCGCCACCACCGCCTTGGTCGATGAACGTTACCGCGATGCATTAGGAACTACCAAGGCCACGGCGGATCCTTCAGCCAATGTGAATTTGGACGAATACCGCACCAACAAGCTCACCTACACCGTGAACTCCGGCAATGGGGGCGTAGTGGTGTTCAGCGAGATCTGGTACGGCCCCGATTGGCAAGCCAGCTTGGACGGTAACCCTGTGGAATACGCGCGTGCCGATTACGTGCTGCGCGCCATGGCCGTGCCACCGGGGAAGCACACGGTGGTATTCTCGGTGGTGGGCAAAGCCTACAACGCCTCACAAGGGATCGCTTTGGCCAGCAGTGCATTGTTGATCCTCCTCGTGTTGGGTGCGCTCTTCATGGAAGTGAAGAAAGGTTTGGCTGAACCTGAGCACATGGCATGAACGGCGCGCGTCTTGGTGCATGCGGAAGGCCAGCAATAAGCGGACGATCCTGCCTGCTTGCCCGATGTAAGCTGGTATGTGCTGTGAACGGGTTAAGAAGCGCAGGACCCGCGTTCCTCCTCACTTCCTCACCTCCTCACCTCCTCACTCCCGCCTACCATAATGCTGTACGGCGGGACTTACCTCCTCACTCTTAAATGCGCCGTGTCCTCATCATCACCTACTACTGGCCGCCCAATGGTGGTGCCGGTGTGTATCGGTGGTTGAAGATGAGCAAATACCTGCCGCAACACGGTTGGCAGCCTGTGATCTATACACCGAAGGATCCTGAACTCACGGCGGTGGACAATGGCTTGCTGAAGGACATTTCATCGGAATTGGAAGTGATCCGGCATCCCATCATGGAACCGTTCTCGCTGTACAAACGCTTCACCGGAAGAAAGCAGGAAGAGCGCGTGCAAACCGCTTTCTTGAACGAAGGTGGCAAGCGGGGTTGGAAGGAGGATGTCGCGCTGTGGATCCGCAGTAACTTCTTTGTGCCCGACGCAAGGGTATGGTGGGTGAAGCCTTCCATCAAATTCTTGAAGGAATACGTGGCAGAACATCCCGTGGACGCGATCATTACCACGGGGCCGCCGCATAGCATGCACCTGATCGGTTTGGGATTGAAACGTGCAACCGGCATCAAGTGGATCGCCGACTTCCGCGACCCCTGGACGGATATCGACTACTACGGGCAGCTCACGCTCACCCAGTGGGCCGATCGCAAACACCATCGCTTGGAGCGCGAAGTATTGAAAGCCGCAGATCGCGTGATCACCGTGAGTTGGAGCTGGGCAAAGGACCTTTCCAAGATCGGTGGCCGACCAGTGGATGTGATCACCAACGGCTACGACCCGGAAGATGTGCCAACACCAGCTATACCTGTGGATGATGCGTGGAGTTTAGTGCATGTGGGTTCCATGAGCGCCACCCGCGACTGCCCAGAACTGTGGGCCGTACTCGCAGAGCTGTGCAGGAGCGATCCGGAATTCGCAAAGCGCTTCGTCATTCGTTTCGTGGGCCCGGTGGACCGCAGCATCATTGACAACCTAAATGCATCGGGGCTTGGCGCGCATGTGGAGCAGCTCGGCCGCGTGGACCATGGTACCGCTATGCGCGAAATGCAACGCGCTCGGGTGTTGTTGCTTCCGATCAACGACACGCCGAACAGTGCCGGGATACTGCCGGGAAAGGTCTTCGAATACCTCAGTGTCGGTCGGCCGATCTTGGCTGTGGGACCGAAAGATGGCGATATTGCAAAAGTTTTGGGTATGGATCATTTGCTTGTTGAACGCGGTGATCCAGGAAAAGAACAAGTTCGCATCCGGTCCTTGTTTTCGGATACCGAAGGCGCAACAACAACGGATCATGAGAAGTACAGCCGCCTAACTTTGGCTGGCTCCGTAGCCGAACTTCTGCAAAACACGGTACAAGACCCGAAAGGATGAGCGGTTCGACCATGGAGATCGGGGTTCCTACACCGACCGCACGATGGGTTTGTATTTATCCGTGTCAATCGGTGTTCATCTGTGGTTCCTTTAAGTCCTTAGTAGGTGCCAAAGGCACCGTCATGAACCAAATGCAGTGCTCCGATAAACCCATCTCATATTCGAAATGGGCATCGTAGCACGTCAGGCCACCCTCAATACCCTGCTCGCTTACCTCGGCATCGGGTTGGGCTTCGTCAATGTTGTGCTGCTCTATCCAAAGGTGTTGGATGCGGACCAATTCGGCCTCACCCGGTTGCTGGTGTCCATCACCACGATCGCAGCGCAAGTGGCCCAGCTCGGAATGGAGAATACCGTGATCCGGTACTTCCCGTATTTCCGGGATCCGAACAAGGACCATCGCGGTCTCCTTGGCATGTTGTTGGTCTTCGGCACGGCAGTCGGTCTACTGGCCATGCTCGTTCTGGGCCTCATGCAAGGCGTGTTCAACGACATATTCTCTGATCGCAATTCGCTCTTTGGCGCACATGGTATCCTTTTGTTGCCGTTGGTCTTCGCCGAGATCCATTTCATCTTGTTGCGGAGTTACAGCAGGTCCTTACAGCGCGCAGTGCAACCGAGCTTTATCCGTGAATTCGTGCTGCGGTTGTTGCAGACGGCATTGATCCTGTTCCAAGCTTGGAAGCCGATGCCCTTTGGTCAATTCATGTTGCTCTACACGGCGATCTTTCTGGTATGTACGTTGTTGTTGGCCGGGGATCTTTACCGCGCAGGCCATTTCAAAATGGGTTGGACACACAGGTGGCTTCCTCGCCGGTTGCGGAACAGCATGCTCACCTACAGTGGCTTCACCTTTTCGGCAAGTCTGGCCGGGATCATCCTTGGCAACATGGACCAATTGATGATCGGCGCGCTCATCGGCAATGGACTGAAGTACGTTGCGATCTATGCCGTGGCATTCTACTTCGGATCAGTGATCGCCGCACCGGCCCGGGCCTTGCAACAAGCGGCTGTCCCGCTGTTGGCAGATGCCTGGAAACGCAACGATACCGAGATGATCCAATCCCTGTACCAACGTTCGTCCTTGGTACAATTGCTGATCAGTGGTTTCCTCTTCCTGTTGATGTGGAATGGCCTAGATGGTCTTTTTGCTCTACTGCCGTCCGAGTATGCGGGAGGTGCTGAAGTGGCATTGATCATCGGACTTTCCTACATGTTCACCAGCGCGGTACAACTGGGTGTTGGCATCATCAGCATGTCGCGATCCTATCGGTTGGATGCTTGGACCAGCATGAGCATGCTCCTCGTGAACCTGATCGCCAATTTCTTCTTGATCCGAGCCATGGGTATCGTCGGTGCCGCATGGGCCACCTTCATTTCACTGGCCTTGGTCAATGTGTTCCGTACCTGGTTCCTTTGGAGGCGTTATCGGCTTTGGCCCTTTGAGCGGAGAACGGTCGCCGTGCTCATAGTGATCGGAATAATCGCCTCGCTCGTATCCCAGATCCCGAACATGGGCGGTCCCTTCCTTGATCTCGTGATCCGCACGGGCATCGCGACGTTGATCTTCTGGCCAGCTGCCTATTTTTTGGGATTGATGAAGGAGTTGATCGCTTTCGCACAGCAGCTAAGAGGGCGGGCTCTTGCACCCTGATCAACGATAGCTTCCGTAACAAGAGCGATGATACGGCGAAGTGGATAGCATATTCGATCACCGCCGTCTGCTTCAAACTCCGCCAACGCGTTCTTCCCGTATTTTGGCAGCATGGGAGAGAGCACGGCTACAACATCGCAGATCAAGGAATTCTATGATGGACATGCCAAGGAGGTTCAACAGCATGTCGGTGTGAACATTCGTCACCGGAGCATTATGCTACGGCTTCGTCGGGCTGGCCTGCGCAAGGATCACCGTGTTTTGGAGATCGGCTGTGGCATTGGAACACTTACGTCGTTGTTGGCGAAGTATGTATCACGGGGAACAGTTCACGCTGTGGATATCAGTGAAGGCGCCGTTCAGATCGCAAAGGCGCGTTTCAAGGCCAACAACCGTGTTACGTTACAAGTTTCGGATATGACGGATTTCTCTTCGCTCCAGCCTTTCGATAGGATCGTCCTTCCCGATGTGTTGGAGCATATTCCAGAAGAGCATCATCAGCACTTGTTCGGCATACTGGCGAAGCATCTTAAACCGGATGGTACCATCTGCATCCACATTCCCGATCCCGTTTTCCTGGACCAAGTTCGCAGAGAGCGTCCGGAGATCCTACAGATCATTGACCAATCACTGTCCATACAAACCATGGTGGAACGCTTCGCCGTCCATAACATGGTCCTTCATCGGTACGAACGATACGGTCTTTGGATCAAGGAACCCGAGTATGATTGGGTGGAGTTCAGGCATTTTCCGAGCTCGACAACACGGACACCATGGTCCAAGCTAAGGACCAGGGTGAACGAATGGCGATATAGGAACGGAACCGTGTGAAAACATATCTCAGTGATCGAGGTTCACGTTTCGGCCAATACGCGCATCAAGAGATCGATGCGACGTTCCATGGTGAACGGTTTGATCCGGTCGCGAGCTGCAATGCGCAGTTCGTTTTGTTTCACCGGTGACCGGTTCTCGTTTGATGTTATGGCATTTACCAATGCCGAAACGGATCTTTCTTTGATCACAGTTCCAATGTCCTCAACAATGCCCGGCATTGAGGTCATGTTGGACACAACGGGAATGCACCCGCAGAGCATGCCTTCACATAGTGCGTTGGGAAAGCCTTCCATTACCGAAGGCTGAAGCACAATGCTGTGTGAGCTGAAAAGTTTGTTCAATTCGCTTGGTTCAACTCGACCGAAAAGCCGCAAATTCGAGGGAAGCTTTTTGAAGCCCTCCTTCTTCACCAAACCGATCAAAGTGAATTGGTAGGTGGGTAACTGTTGGGCGGTAGCGATGATCAAGTCGATCCCTTTCCGAAAATAGACTGGATCTTCGAAGGCTGATCCGAAGGCTACACAAATGCAGGAACGTGGCGCGCGAGCACCCTCCTGCGTCTTCCATTGTTCTGGTTCGAATCCGTACGGGATGGGGACAGATCTGGTTTTAAGGCCATGGACGAAATGAGCATAACCTTGCCTTACCGGCCCAAAGCCACTGAATGTGTTCTCAAATCGCTCCAACGAAGGATCAACCGGTAGTATGCATGCTGCACGCCGGAACGAAAAGGCCATTGCTCGACGCATCCATGGTTTACGAAAACTACCATAGTTCATCTGCGGGAAAGAGCACGCATCGCTTCCTGCTACGATGATGTAGATCTTGAATCCCAATAGTGTCGGTAATACCGTATGGTAGCCTGCGAAGTGCGCAACAACATGCCGTACTCCATGGATGCGAGCCTTGATGAGAAAGAAGAGTTGGCGAAGCAGGTCAATGGGTAGGAGCCAAGCGCCGCCAGAATTGAATCGATGTTCGAGAACCTTGGTGCGAATGGAAAGGGCCTCAATATCCTTGGCGACAAAGTAGAATCGCTTGGGGTAGATGTAGGCTATCGTGGACATCGGCAGCATACTGCAATGGTAGTTGGTCTTGATGGAAATACGATGACTTCAATTGTGCGGGTCGATGAACGTTCGAAGAAGCCCAAAGGGCAATTGCCCTGTCCTATCTTGCAAGGACATTCATAATGAAGGGCGCTATACTTGTTCTCGGTTTGTTGTTCGGGTTTGCGACCCATTCACAATCTTTCATCAAGGTCTTGGGTCAACCAGGTCGGGTCGAAGGAGGCTTCGTTAGTCATGCAGCACCTAACGGGGACGTGTACATCGGAGGGCAAGTCAATGATAGTGCGGTCGTACTTCGTATCGACCAGAATGGCGAACTCATTTGGTCGGTGAGCTTTAAACCCCCGGGTCAGTTTCCCAAGAATATCATTCACTTTTCGTCCTCCCCGGATGGCTCACTTATTGGCTGCGGAAGTGGAAATAACGCTGTTGCCGAACCCGTGGAAGGATTTCATTTCAAGATCTCCCCATTGGGAGCGATAATGTGGATCCGACATTGGGAAGACTCGAACATCCTTGAACGCAGGATCTATGCTCTCAATGCAGATGAGTACATCGTGTTTGGCGGATATTTTTCAACTTCAGGTCCAAACTGGACTGATGCGATCACGGCTCGGGTCGATGCAGCGACAGGTGATCTGAATTGGATCTCCGATCGGGTGGAGCAGTATGCTACGGTGCCGTATATCAACGATATGGGAGCGGTTGCGACCATTGGAGCTGTGCATTATAGCGCAAGCAGTTTGTTCACGAATGGATCACCCCTTTCAACAAGGCGGGTTGGATTGAGCCGGTTTTCCTTTGATGGCCAACATATTGATACAAGGTATTTACTGTATGCGAACACGGCGTCTGTACGATTGGTTACCTCGGACATTGTTGCTACTTCCGATTCGCTTACCATCGCATTTCACGGTGATGTCAATGGCGCAAGCACAAATTTCACTCATGGGTTGCTCCGTACTGACACTCTTGGAAACATCGCATGGGCTATGGACTATAACATTGTTGGAAGCGTGCGGGAGCACAGTACGAACCTTATCGCTACAAGCTTTGGTTATCTGATCGCCGGCCAAACCGACCTTACCGTGCCTAAGAGGTTGTTCCTAACGGCCGTGTCGAAGACCGGTGTACATCTATGGACCAGAACATATGGTCCACCTGATCAGGATCAATCACTTTCTCACCTTCACGGCTTCAATCTGTCAGCTGTGACCAATGGATTCCTGTTTACCGGTGCTGTGGATCACGGTGGTGGAGATAAGGATCTGCTTATCATTCGAACGGACAGCATTGGTTTGATCGAGTGTTCATCAGTCAACACACTTACGGTTACAACAACTCCACTTCCCACCTTGAGTTTTGCTTGTTCGAGTGAGGATCAACCTTTATTGACAGCGCTGGCACCGACCCCGTCCATTTCAACTCACGGGGTCTTGATGGATCCGTGCCGCACTATGTTTTCATTGGTTAACGACACAACAGTGTGTACGCCCCTGACCTTGGATGCGACCATGCCCAATGCGACGTATATGTGGCAGAACGGAGATTCCCAAAGTACACTAACGGCAAGTACTTCAGGTACCTACTGGGTTGCAGGTACAGTGAATTGTTGCGTCTTTACTGATACCATCGTGATCACATTTGGCACCCAAAGTCAGACCGGAATAGATATTTCCATTTGCAAAGGACAAGTAGCAACATTGTTCCCTCCATTTGCAACTTCAGCAATTCTTTGGAACACGGGAGACACATCTATGCAGATCACTGTCGGCGAAGGCGAATACACATACGTCGCCACGGACCTCACTGGTTGTGTGCATACGGATACGATCGCCGTGGTTGTCCAGTCAGTAACCGCAGATCCGGAAGTTGTACCCAACGTATTCTCTCCGAACAATGATGGAAAGAACGATCAATTCCTTCCTGTTGCTGCCACGGCAAAAGTGTTCGAACATACGATCTTCAACCGTTGGGGGCAGGTCGTTTGGCAGGTTGCGGATCCTGGGGCAGCGTGGGATGGAACTCTCCAAGGGGTGCCTGTTCCTGACGGCACGTATTTCTACATCGTGAACTACCGGGACCTATGCACGTTCGATCAAGCTGTACAGAACGCACGCGGCCATGTGACCTTGGTGCGTTGATGCTATTTCACCGCACCCACGTCTGCGTCCGGTAGAAGAAACCCACATATCCGCGCAGTTTCAGGTTGCCATCTTCAACCCAGATCTTGCAGGTGTACACCTTCCCGTTCTCGGGGTCCAGGACGGTGCCTCCGGTCCATTCGTCGCCGTCGCGAACCATACCTCGGAGGAATTCCATGCCCATGATCCGCTGGTCCTTGCGCTCGTCCGTACAGGCCGTGCATACTTTGTTCAACTTGGTCTTGTCGGTCAGATCAATGACACGGCCGGCTGCGACACCATTCGCTATGGTGATCTCCACCACCGATTTCCGTGCCCCGGTGTTATCATCCACGGTGACCCATCTCCCGGCAATATCCTGTGCGGTCACAGCGTAGCCAATGAACAGCGCGAGTATGGCAATGAGCTTGTGCATCGTTTCAGAAACTGCGGCCTATCGCTACAACGTACCGATACGCGAAATTGTCCTTTTCGGCAGCGGGGAGAGCAGAGAGGATCAACGGCATATCGAAACGGATCGTTAATGGTTTCAGGTCCACCAAGGGTCCCCATTTCTTGATCGTGAACGCTGCACCCAGACCAGCATCGGCACGCGGATCGGCCAGGAACAAGCGTTGGTTGTCGTTCTTTACAGCCCGGTAGCCCATCATGCCCACATCGCCGAACACATAAACATCGAGGTGGAAATAGTTCGCCAGTTTACCGGGGCGGAAACGTACCAGCCCGTCCAAGTCCAATTCACCTGAAGCGCTCACGCCGGTGTTGCCGCGGTGCGTGAAGATCAGGTTACCGTTGACATCGGTCTCCGGCGCGAGGTAACCGGCATATCCACGTAGGTTCATACCGCCACCGTGCTGGAAATTGTTCGCAGTGCTACCATAGCCGAGGTAGTCGTACGGAACGATCCCGACACTGCGCACGTATTTGTTCTCCATCATTTCCTCCGGATTGGCACCGGCTAGGAACAAGGCACTTTCACGTGGTGTGTTACCCGATCCGTATTGGCCAAAGAGACGCGTATGCAATTTCAACTTGCCCAGTTTGTTCTCGTTGGTGGCTGTAACTTTCACTTGGGCATAGTTGGAAGCGGAACCCACCGCGCTATTGCGCAGATCGATCCGAACAGTGCCATTCGAACCTCCGTATTCGTAGCGATGCTTCAGGCCGATCTCCAAATAGCCGTTGAGCTTGTTCACTTCCCATTGGTCGGGATAGAGCAGGTAGGTCAGGTCGGTACTGTCGCGCCGTAGGAGGTATACCAACCCTGCACTGATCTCCGTGCGCTTGTTCGGCAGTTGCCATTTGAACCCTCCTCCATAACGTTCAAGACCATCGAGCATACGGGCGTGTACGAAAACCGAAGAACCTTTCAACAGTTTTTCCGTTCCGTTCTCGTATCGGAAGTTGAACGAAGCGGGATCGTAGCCGGTATCCTTGTTCCCGGGAACGGTGTCCATCTGCGACCTGTTCGTGGCGGGTAGGTATTGCCCGATCCCAGTGTTCAGCCAGGCGCTGAAGTGTACCTGGTGCTTGTACTTCAGGTAGCTGCTGTTCAGGTGTACACCCACCTTCACTCCATCATACCCGTTCCACCAAAGGTCCGGTCGTACGAATGCCTGATAGATCTTACGATCGGGCCGGTTGGCGATATGGTGGTCAAAGAGGATCTCGATCGGTGGTACCAACTGGTCGTTCACTTTGTAGGCATCGGCCAAGCGGTTGGTGGGGTCTATGATCACGTTATGGATACCGGTGGGAATGTCCACATGTGCGATGTGATCGCGCTCCAGATCGTCGTATCCGATCCAGCGAGGTAGCACGGTGGCGGTGGTGCTCTTCTCGAACCAAGTGTTGGGGATATGGAAATCATGCTCCGTTCCATCGCGTGCGATCACGCGCAGATCGATCGGCATGTGCAGGTCGCCAATGCGTCGAAGGCGGATCGTCTGTCCGGAATTTTTGTGTTTGCCCTTTACCCCTCTCACCGCATAGTCGATACGCTTATCGGTCTCGATCCATTGATCAAAGAACCAATTGAGGTCCACCTTGGTGTATTGATGGATGCTCTGTCGCATGTCTTCGGGATACGGGTGGCAGAATTTCCATTGGTTGAAATAGTGCTGCATGGCACCCAAAAAGAGCGAGTCACCAAGAACGTATTGAAGGTTGTATAGCATGGCGGCGGTCTTGGAATAGACTTGCCCGTAACCGCCCCCATAATGACCGAACTCATCACTGTGTGTATTGATCGGGCGTAGCTGGTCGCGTACCGCATCACGCTGGTAACTGTAATAAACTTCTTCTTCGCGCGCAAGCGGTCTTTCGGTGAAGCTGCGTTCGTAGCGCGTGGAAGGGGTATCGGTCACCATGGTATCTCCGTCAATGTGTTCCAAGCCCCATGAAGTCAGGAACTGCGTGAACCCTTCATCCAGAAAAGCACGGTAGGTCTCGTTGTTACCGATCATGCCAAAGAACCAGTTATGCCCTACTTCATGCGCGATCAAGCCTCGGTAGTCCGGGTCATTGCCACTATCGAGCGTTAGCATGGGGTACTCCATGCCGTCGCGAGCGTCGGCCACGATCATCTTTGGGTAGCCGTACATTCCGAAGTCACGACTGTAGCATTCGATCACTTTGGCGGTGTACGCTGCGGCATTTTGCCAACCACTGGCATGCGGTTCCTGCACCAGAGCAACGCATTTGATCCCATTCCATTCCGCTTCGCCGATGCGGTAGTTCGGGTCTGCGGTAAATGCGAAGTCATGCACGTTTTCGGCATGGAACTTCCACACTTTTCGTTTGTCGGGTTCCGGTTGAATGATCACGGACGGCTTTTCATTCCACGGTTTCTCCTTGAAATTAGTGATCGCGAGTTTCGCTTTCAGGTCCGGCGGAAGTACTTCACTTTCATTCTGTAGCCAACCGGTCGCATCAACGATGTAGTGGTGCGGAAAGTCCAATTCCACATCGAAGGTGCCGAAGTCACCATAGAACTCACTGCCCAAATGTTGTTGCGTGTCCCAACCGAACTTGGCATCGTACACCGCAACACGGGGGTACCAATGAACACCATCGAAGTGCTTGGTGCCCCAAGCCTTGAAGAGCTTCATCCGCCGGTAGATGTCGGAGGTCCAATAGGTGGTGAATTGGATATTGATCACAGTGCTCTTGCCCGGTGCAAGCGGTGTGTTCAACCAGACCTTCAAGACCGTGTTGTCCTGTTCCTGAGCAAGGGGTTTGCCATCCGTGGAAACGGACGAAACGCGTGTTCCAGCGTACGCCACGGAATCCTTGGTGGCGCGTCTAAGGCCGTTCTCCTTGCGGTCCAAGTAGGATCCTTCAACAAATGCTTCCTGATAGAGGTGGAAGTAGACGAAGCCGAGGCTATCCGGTGAATTGTTCACGTAGTTCAAGGTGAGGTCCCCGGCCAATGTCTCGGCTTGATCGTCCATTCGACCTTTGATGGTGTAGTGTACATCTTGCTGCCAATAGCCCGCGTGCGGTGGTCTGTTCTTCCAGTAATACGGGTTGTTCGGGCTGGCATAGGTATCCGGCGGATGCAATGCATCGAACGGCTGGGCCATGGCCACCACGCTGAACAGGGCGATGGCGAGTGTAATGAGTGTGCGCATGGAAAGGTCGGAACAAGATAAGTTGAGCGCGCGGATCGGTTGCTCCATTTTTGGCCGCCGTGCAGTTCCGCATCCCGTTTTGCTGTTCCGCCGTACAGCGGAATGCGGAACGAGATGCACTCTTCATTTATGCGAGTTGTGTCCCTGTTGCACGGAATTTCACTTCGTTCAACTATCGACTATCGACTAATGACTAATGACTAATGACTAACGACTAATGATTCACGACTAATGACTAATGATTCAAGACTATCAACTAATGACTTGTGTCTTGCGACTTGTGATCTGTGACTTCCTTCCTACTTCCCTTCCTTCAATTGCAAATGCGCACTCCGGTTGATGCGGGCACGCATAATGCTCGTGTTCAGTTCGTAGCCCACAAGCAGAACGATCATGTTGAAATACAACCAAAGCTGGACCGCGAGTATGGCACCGATGGAACCGTACAGTGCGTTGTAGTCCGTTATGTTGGAGAACACGAAGGCCAACGCCTGCGATACGATCATGATCAGGGCCATGGCCAGGATGGCTCCGGGGGTGAACAAGCGGAATCTTTTGGTCGTAGGGTCACCGGCATTGTACAGCAGTGAAACGAAGAGCACCACCACCAATATGGACACGACCCATTTCACAAGGAAAAGGGCGGCCACCTCGAAAAAGCTACTGAAGAAATGCAGCTCTTCCAGTTTGTAGATGATGCTTCCGCTGAAGGTGAGGACGGGAATGGCTATCATGGTAAGGATGGTGAGGGCAAAGAGCAGACCGATGCTCAACATCCGTTGCTTGAACGGGGAGTGCCAAGTACTGTGGTTGGCGCTTCCACTGAATCCGAGCAGAATGGCATCTATGCTGTTACTGGCCATGTACACACCCACCAGAAAGCTCAGGGAAAGCAATGTGCCGTGCTTGCGTACGAGCAAGTCGTGCAATGTTGATTCAATGAAGCGATACACCTCCAAGGGCAACATATCGTGGAAGGTGACCAACAACTTGGCTTGGAAATCGGGTATGGGTATGTACGGGATCATGGTAAGCAATACGATCACCGCAGGGAAAAAGGCCACGAACAGCTTGAAGGAGATCGCTGAGGCCCGCATAACGATGTTGCCATTGAACAATGCCCTGAAAAAGAAGCGGGAAATTTCGTACAGATTAAAGCCTTCGAAACCGGGCGGTACGATCCGTCTGGCCCAGCTGATCAATAGCCTGAAGCCGCGCCAGTACAAGAGCTTGCGCGCTAGTCTTTTGAACATGCACCGGTATGCTGTTCGTTGAGTTCGTTGAACAATGCTTTGCCTCTCTTTCTCTTTGATGCAAGCGCTTGCGTCCCGATCTTTCGGGGGCGGAAGACGCGCGGCGTGGCGGTGTTACGGCGCAATGTTCCAACGCCGCAGCAAAGTGAAAAAGGGGTGAGGCGGTTAAGGAACTTAGCGAGCATGACACTAAACGGCTTTCAGGCTCAGGTCCAAGCTGGGAACGGAATGGGTAAGGGCCCCAACGGAGATGAAGTCGACACCGGTTTGGGCGTAGCTGCGTGCCGTTCCCAAGGTAATGCCACCGGAAGCTTCGGTCTCGTAAAGCCCATTGATCAACTTCACCGCTTCGCGCATCAGCTCCGGCGTGAAGTTGTCCAACATGATCCGGTGTATTCCACCCGTTTCAAGCACTTGCGATACTTCATCCAAGTTGCGCGTTTCCACCTCAATGAGCAGGTCTTTGCCACGGTCCTGCAAGTAGGCTCTTGCGCGCATGATCGCTAAGGGTATCCCTCCAGCGAGATCAGCATGGTTATCCTTGATCATCACCATATCGTCCAATCCTTCCCGGTGGTTATGCCCACCACCAATGCGCACGGCCCACTTTTCCAGAGCGCGCAGCCCAGGTGTCGTTTTTCGCGTATCAAGGACCTTGCATCCCGTCCCTTCCACAGCGTGTACGAAGTGGCTCGTCAAGGTCGCGATCCCGCTCATGCGTTGCATGAAGTTCAAAAGCACACGCTCCACGGAGAGTATGCTGCGTGCACTGCCCAGAATATTGAAGACCACGTCGCCCTTGTGTACCGCAGCACCATCAAGGATGTAAACACGAAGGATAAGATCAGGGTCCAGTTGGTGGGCAATGGCTTCGGCCAACTCCACGCCGGCGATCACCCCATTGTCCTTTACCAATAGCCGGGCCGCTCCTTTCGAGTTGGCCGGGATCGTCGCAAGCGTGCTGTGATCACCTTCGCCGATATCCTCTTGGAGGGCATTGGCTATCAATGTTTCGGTTCCGGGTGGCAGCACGGTCAAAAGTCGTTCTTGCTGGTCTCAATGCGCAATTGCTTCACTTGGAAGACCTTATCCGTTTTCTTTAGGAAGAAGGTCACTCGGTATTGACCGTTCGCCGTGCGCAGGATGCCGATGAAGTACTTGTCCCCCAGTTTACTTACCCCGGTGTGCTCGATCACTAGATCCGTGGGCGGGTTGTCGTTGAAGAACTTTCGGACGATCTGCTCAGCTTGTGCTTTGCTGTACACGTCGGAAGCGTCCTTCACGGTAAGGTCCAAGTTCGGGATGAAGTGTTCCGCAAGCTCTTTCGAGTTGCCGGTCTTCATGGCTTGTACCACCTTGTCCTTGACATCATCTTGTGCCTGGATCCCTAGGGAAAGCAGCATGGTGGTCAAAAGGAAAAGGAGCTTGTGCATGGGGTTGCGCATTTGTTGCGAAATTTGCAAATACCGGGCCAAGTTGAACGCTTGATGACCATGGAGTTACGAACAGGCATACGCACATGAAGGGCAGATTGTTGCTGGTTGGCCGCAGTGAACGCGGCTTTGTAGCCGATGGTGTGGCGCACTACGTGCAGCGTTTGGAGCGCGGCCTTAAGGTGGAATTGGTCGTGCTGACCGAGGCGGGCAAGGGAGAAGCCGCATACCAGCGGAAAGTGGAGAGCGAACGGATCCTGGCGGCCTTGAAACCGGGGGAGAAGGTGGTGATATTGGACGAACGTGGGAAGACCTTGACCAGCCCACAATTCGCCGCTCAACTGGGGTCTTGGCGAGATCAAGGGGTGCGCGATGTCGTCTTCGTCATCGGTGGGGCGTATGGTATGGATGAAGAAGTTCGCGAACGGGCGGACCTTGTCCTATCCCTTTCGGCAATGACTTTTCCGCACCAATTGGTCAGGGTGCTCTTTGCGGAGCAGCTGTACAGGGCCGTGTCCATTTTGCAAGGCAGCCCGTACCACCATTGAATTCCGTGTTCGCGGGGTGAAGGTGAAGGTCCTCTACGTCGCGGCCTGCCGGTCATTGTTGGAGCGGAACGGTTGGTTTTCGCACCACGGCGATCAAGGATCGACCGGCCTTGTGCATAAGCACTTTGTCCATGATCTTGGAAATGGGGATCACAATTCGGTCCCAGAACTTGATCTGCGAAAGTGTTGGTCGTGCCTGGTGGAGCAGGAGTTTGTTCCCTAGTGAGAGCAAGAGCCCCATGCTGTCCAAATAGTGGAGTGCAACACGTTCGCCGCCACGGGGCAATTCCGAGACCAGTTGCGCTTTGTCGTATCGCTTCACATGGCCCAGCTCCGCGTCGAAATTGGTGTAGAGGAACTGGTATGCTGGCACAAGGATCATCAAGTACCCACCGGGTGCCAAAAGGGTGAATGCCCGGTCCAATTCTGCAGAAGCGTGCTCGATATGTTCGATCACATCCACATAGAGGATCGTATCGAATTGTCTTCCTTCCAGCCCATGCACGGTACCGTTCACCAGTTCGCTGATCGCCATAAGCGGGGCATCAATATGATCCGGAACACGGGAAAGCAATTGCACATCGGGTTCAAGGAAGGTGTAGTTTGAAACCGTTGGGCCAACAAGGAAATTCGCGTTCACCCCCATGCCGCAGCCCACGTCAAGTACCCGGCCTGTCACAAAAGGCCTCAGCTTGGTTGCGAAATA
>Ga0335394_10001806_pt1 | contig 24098 bp, 23 predicted proteins | sample MAT03_FD_205741 | JGI IMG/M metagenome (GOLD analysis project Ga0335394, IMG submission 205741) | Freshwater microbial communities from Lake Fryxell liftoff mats and glacier meltwater in Antarctica - MAT-03 (spades assembly) (version 2) ...
AAGCGCCCATGTGGACCACCTGGGCGGGGCTGCCCGTTCTGCCGAAATGCGGTTTGCTTCCGCTTCCTGTGATACGGATAGGCTGTTGATCTGCGTTTGCTGCTGCGATGATCTGGCCGAGCGCGTTTTCATCGGAGGGGGTGACGCCTGGCGCCGTTGTCATAGTCCCACCGGCCTCTTCTTGAGACCGTGGCCCGTTTCGACACACCGCCCAGGCGCGGGCAGGACCTTGCCCGGGTTGCACAACCCCTGCGGGTTGAATGTCTGCCGCAATCGTCTCATTTCGTCGAGATCTGCTTCGGTGAATTGCCTGGACATGTAGCCGATCTTTTCGATGCCGATGCCGTGCTCGCCGGAAAGCGTTCCTCCCATTTTTAACACAAGCAACAGGATTGCGTCACTCGCCTTCCGAACGCGCTCGATGACACCCGGGACGCGTTCGTCGAACAGTATGACCGGGTGCAGGTTGCCGTCTCCGGCATGAAAAACGTTGGCGATCATGATGTCGTTCTCGACCCCGATGCTTGCTATCGCCTCAAGTACCTCGGGCAGGCGGGTGCGTGGAATGACACCGTCGTGGGTGTAGTAGTTGGGTGCAATGCGACCGAGCGCACCGAAGGCTTGTTTGCGGGCCTTCCACAACAATAGGCGTTCGGCTTCGTCGCGAGCGTGGCGGATCTCGCGTGCGCCAACGGCCTTGCATGCTCCGACGGCGCGCTCTAGTTGAAGTTCGAGTTCATCATGCAATCCATCCACTTCGACAAGCAGGACGGCTGCGGCATCAAGTGGCAGTCCCATGTGGACGAACTGCTCGACCGCGCGCAGGGTCGGCTGGTCGATCATTTCAATGGCTGCCGGAACGATTCCCGCAGACAAGATTTCTGTCACCCCTCGGCACGCATCCGAGACGGAATCGAATATCGCAAGCAACGTCCTGACGCCCTCGGGCGTTGCCACAAGGCGAACCAGCACGCGGGTCACGATCCCAAACGTACCCTCGGAGCCGACAAACGCCGACACCAGGTCGTATCCTGGAAATTCGGGACAGGCATCGCCGATTTCGGCAATCGAACCATCGGGCATCACCACTTCGAGCGCGAGGACGTGGTTGCAGGTCACGCCATACTTCAGGGTATGGGGCCCGCCGGCATTTTCGGCCACGTTTCCGCCGATCGTGCAGGCGTTTTGGCTGGACGGATCGGGGGCGTAGTGCAATCCGTCGGACGCAACGGCACGTGATAGGTGCGCATTGACCACACCGGGGCCAACCCATGCCTGGCGATTCGGGATATCGATCGTTTCGATTCGATTAAGCCTTGCGGTGGCGACGACGAGCGATCCGATTGCGATGGCACCTCCCGATAGTCCGGTGCCGGCGCCGCGTGGTACGAAAGGGACATTGTGTTTCACTGCAAGTTTGACGATTGCCGTCACTTCGGCTGTGCTTTCGGGGAATACGACGGCAAGTGGCCGTGCCCGGTCGAGCGTCTGGCCATCACAATCGTAGGCAAAGAGATCCTCTGGTCGGGTGAGAATGCGTTCCGTCGGAAGAACGCTGGGTAGCGCGCATAAGAATCCCTCACAGTCGCTGTCAAAGCTCGGAAGGTGTGCAAGCACGTGAGCGTCGATGCTGTCTCCTTCGGACGTTGCGATGACAGACTGGCTGGTTCGAGATTTCATGTGACCTCTGGCGTGGACGGTGTAATCTCCGGCACCGGCAGGCTGATCTTGACGTGGGTTCGCCGTGCGAAAAGGGCGAGCGCTGCGAGGCCAACCACGACCGCGAACCACAGCGTACAAACCCGTGTGATGAATGTGGCCGCCGCTGCCGTGCCGCGGGTGATCCCGGTTGCCATGTTGGTCAGCATGAACAACATCCCGGCCTCGGTGACGCCGAGCCCTCCCGGCAGGAACGAAAGTGCCCCGGCGATGGTCATGGTCGAATATATAAAGGTGGCAGGATGAATGTCGATGGCTGCTCCCTCGAATCCGGTCACGATGAGCCAAAAGGCCATGCATTCGAAGAACCAGGCGATGGCCGAGAGCAGGACTGATAGCAGGAAGGTCCCGGGTCGCATCATGATGGCGGTACTTTCATACGCCTCGCGCAGTTTGGACGACATCTTTCCGAGAATGGGAATTCGTACGGCGATTGCGAGCGCGAATTCGGCGAGCGGTCGAACCATGACGAACAACAGGGCCACCGCCACGAGGATCGTCCCCGCGATGAGGAATCGACGATCGACGTCAAACGTAAACGCACCGAAGGCTGCGAGACTCAATAAACCGACGAGGTCCGTCAAGCGTTCGGCTATCACAATGGGCGCCGTTCGCGCCGCCGGAATGCCGCGCGATTCGCGCAACAGCAGCGCCTTGATGGCTTCGCCCAATTTACCTGGCGTCACGGTCAGGGCAAATCCGCCGAGGAAGACCAGCAGACTTTCGCCAACGGGAACTTCCAATCGCAGCACGCGCAAATAAAGTTGCCAGCGAATGAAGCGGACCAGATAGTTGGCTGCGGCGAGCAGCAGTGCAAGCACGGCGGTTGACCATGCGTAGTGCGAGAGGGCTTCGCCCACCGCGCGTGCATCGGCCCAGATGGTGAAGGCGACATAGACCGCGACACCGCCTGCGACACCGAGGAGTACGCGGGGCAAAAGTTTTTTCATGGTCAAGCTCAACTAGTATAGAGGGTTGTCGTGGAAAAGCGGTGTCACTCAGGCGCGGCTTCGGGCCACTGCTGCGACGCAGTCTGATATATCGTTCAGGTCGATGACATCCAGCCGAGGGTCAACTGTTCCGCCTCGCCGAAGACCGGTGCCGTGGGCCTTGCTGGCCGCCTCGTTGCGAACCCACTGTCGCAAAAATACCGCGTCGCGGTCGGTCGGATCTGCCGATTCGATCTCGGTCAGGGCCGCCCCGCTCAGGATGCGTTTCGCGATCGCCTCCATCGGCGTACGCAGTTGTCGCTCCGCGCGCTCGACATCAACCCCCACGGGGCCGCGCAAGTCGATGGCGCACAGTCCATGGCCTTGCGTGTGACTCAGATTGAACCAGGGGCCCTGTTCCCGGAGTAGAACCGGTTTGCCGTTGGCGTTGGTTCCGATCGGGACCTGCTCCGGCGCGATCTTCAACCACCGTCCGAGAAGCAAGCGCACGAGGCCGCGAAGCAGCGTGAATTCGATCCGACGGGCGTCGGCCATGGTCGAAAGTCGCGCTTGTTCTTCCGGCGCCAGGACGAATTCCTGAGCCAGCAAAGATGTGCCGGGCGGTGGGAATCGCAGGTAAAATACGGTCAACGCCGGCTGATGCGGGACGTGCAACTGGTGGGGATGATGCCGTTCTGCGAGCGTCCCCAAAGGCGAGGCCCGCCAGTCGATCTGCGCCATTTCACTGGCCAGGTCCACCGTCGTTGTCGTTGTGCCTGGGTCCACTTGTTTCACGGGATCCGGGGTGTAACATCTCGCGCGCCAACGTGCGCGTCAACCACGGGATTTCATGAAGCAAGACATTTCATCGATAGGCAATCTGTCCCCTCGCGATCGGGGCTTCCTATTGGGGGCGCTGTTGCTCAACATTGAGCCTTACGAGTTGCCGGAACACTTGCACGCGTCCGAACTGGCGGCGTCACTGGAGCGAATCAATCAAGCAAACGATCGGGGCGCGATTCTGGAAGCATTGCGCCTTCGGATGGTCAACCTTTTCCCGTCGGTGCTTGCGCGGATCGCACCGGAACGACTGGCCGAACGGCTTCGAGGCGAGACTCTCCGAACCGCACGCATTGCATTTGGATATTTACCGGAGTGCCTACAGGATTCGTTGAGACGTTTGTTGCCGACCTTGTCAGCACTCAGTCCGCCATCCGAGTCCGGCTGGAACACCGGCCGTGAGGTGGCTGTCGCAGTGTTTCTGCCGTGCTTGGCCCACGTCGATCTGGACGAAAGCATCCACGCACTCTCTCCCGAAACCGTCTGGGAATCCGTGTGTCAAACAGGAGCCCAGTTGTTGGGTCGATCGCTCATCGACGCCGAGGCCTCCGTCCGGGCGCGGGCGATGGCCGCGGTGGGCGCGCGCTGGGCCGGGTCGATCAAACGCGAGGCGACACAGTCCGCCGATCACACCCTTCGCAAAGAGGCGCAAACCATTGCGGCGCTCGTCGGCGTGGCGCTCAATGGACGGGATGCGCGCAGCGCAGAAGATCGCCTGGCGGCCATGGGATATTTGTCCCTGATCCGCAAGTTGTCTCCTCGCGAACGAACCGCAATGCGCATGGCATTGCCACCGTGGATCGATGGATTGGAGAAGGTATGACCGAAAAATCAGATGTCGGTAAAATGTCGGGGCGAATCATCCGCAGCCATGGACGGATTCTTGAACCGGCGGTGGCGACCGCGGCCGCCGAGGCTGCCGCGATTCGGTTGCAGGCGGAGTCGGAACTCGCATCAGCGCGTGCTACGGTTTCTGCTTTACAGAAATCAGCTCACGACGTGGGCTATGCCGAGGGGCATGAAGGCGGGCGCCAGGCGGCACTTGCCGAGTATACTTCGCTCGTCGCATCGGCGCGCCTCGACGCCGAAGCAGTTCGCCGGGAAATTCGCGGCGGTGTTGTGGCACTCGGTCGTCGACTGGCCGAAAAGATCATCGGCAAAGCAATCAGCCTGGACGAAACCCTCTTGGTTGAACTTGCGACCCAGGCTATTGACGACGCCCGGGCTGCCCAGGGAATCGTGCTTCTACGGGTCCACCCCGAGGATCTCTCCGCGCTTGAACGACAGCGCCCCGCTCTCGTTTCTCGTCTGAATACGCAGGTTGTGTTGCGAATCGAAGCCGATTCCGAAGTGGGGCGATACGGTTGTGTGGTTCAAACGCCGGCCGGGCGGGTGGATGCACAGCTTTCGACGCAATTTGACGCACTGGAAAAGGCGCTCGCGGAAGCCGCAAAGCGGAGTGCCCGATGAACGATCCCCTCGATACCGGTTTGGTCGATGTGGAACGTTTGACCGATGCCCTCGATAATCTTGATGCGGTTCGATTGCGTCGTCTGGCGGGCAGAGTAACCGAGGTCACCGGCCTCGTGGTGCGCGCGAGCATCCCCGGCATTCGGGTCGGCGAACTGGTCGAGATCGATACGGGCAATCGGCATTTGTTTGCCGAGGTGGTCGGTTTTCGCGGCGAAGAAGTTGTCTTGATGCCACTCGGATCGCTCGAAGGGATTGGACCCGATTCGCTCGCGACTTCGACGGGGCGTTCACTTGAGATTTCGGTTGGACAGGGACTCCTCGGTCGCGTGGTGAATGGTCTCGGTCGGCCGATGGACGGGCAGGGGCCGATTGCCGGCGTGACCATGCCGTGGTCGGTCGACCGGGCCGCCCCCGATCCCTTGACGCGACAACGCGTCGCCAATCCGCTGGCCATGGGCATTCGCGCCATCGACGGATTGCTCACAGTGGGCGAAGGCCAAAGGATTGGTCTCTTTGCGGGGGCGGGGGTTGGCAAATCCACCTTGATGGGACAGATCGCCCGCAACACCGAAGCCGAGGTGAACGTCATTTGTTTGGTGGGTGAACGCGGTCGCGAGGTGGGCGAGTTCATTGCGGATGTCCTCGGGCCAGTGGGCCGTGCGCGCTCGGTTGTCGTTTGCGCAACGAGTGATGTACCCGCTCTTGAACGAATCAAAAGCGCCTTTGTTGCGACCGCGATCGCCGAGTGGTTCCGTTCTCAGGGAAAGCGTGTGCTTCTGATGATGGATTCTCTGACGCGATTCGCACGTGCGCAGCGCGAGGTCGGGCTGGCCGCGGGAGAGCCGCCCGCTCGCCAGGGCTATCCCCCAAGCGTATTTGCAATGCTACCGCGTTTGCTTGAAAGAACCGGTAACTCAGACCGGGGTTCGATCACCGCCCTTTACACGGTCCTGGTTGCCGGTGGTGACATGGAGGAACCCATCGCCGACGAGGTCCGCGGCATTCTCGATGGACACATCGTTCTTTCACGTGAGCTTGGCACCCAGAATCACTGGCCCGCGATTGACGTGTTGCCCTCGTTGTCGCGCGCGATGAACGGCATCGTCAGTCCCGTGCATCGACAGGCTGCAGGTCGTTTGCGAGCGCTGCTGGCCGCATACGCTGAAAAACGCGATCTCATCGCGCTGGGTGCTTATAAATTCGGTGCCGACGCGCGAACCGACGAGGCGATCGCACGAATGGATGGGATTACCGCATTTTTGCGCCAGTCCACTGACGAGCGCACCACGGCCGACGAAACCCAGCGAATGCTGTTGGCCCTTCTTGGGCCGCCCTAGCTACATCCGTATGTCGACGAGCACGCGACTGCGCAGGTCGGTCAGAAACGTCTTGGTTTCCTTCTCGACATTCTTTTGCCGCAGACGTCCGCGAATTTCCTCGGTGGCCTCGGCCAATGGTTTCGCAGGCTTTTCTCTCCGATCGACGAGCTTGATGACGTGAAATCCGCGATCCGCACGAATCGGCCCACGCACTTCGCCGATCTTCATGGTGAAGACCACCTCTTCGATGGGTTTCGGCAAAAGGTCTCTTCCGAAAAAGCCGAGATCGCCACCTTCGTCCCGGGTGGCGGCGTCTTCCGAATACTTCTTGGCAAGCTCTGCAAAGTCTTCACCGGCCTCAACGCGCTTGCGCAGCGATTCCGCCAGCTGTTGCCGCTCAAGCAGTGTTCCAGCGTCGGCGTTGTCGGGGATGGCGATGAACATGTGACTGGCGCGAACTTCAGAGTCCGAAGCCTTCATGTGGCGGTCGTAGTACGCTTCGATCTCGCGATCGGAGATCTGGGTCTTTGAACCGACTGCCATCTGCAGCACCCGGTAACGCAGGATCTGGCGTTTCACATCCTGCCGGTACGACGCCATCGACATATTCTGTCCCGCGAGCGCGTCCGCGAGTTGCTTGTCGTCGAGGTTGTTCTCGCGTTTGATCTGGTCCACCATGCGGTCGACCTCATCGGCCGCAATCGTGATCTTCATTTCGCGGCCCTGGTTCGCGATGAGTTCGTCGTCGATGAGTCGGTCGAGGACCTCCCGTCGCAGGGCCTCGGCGCGGGCCGCGCGTTCCTGCTGGTTGGTAATGCCGGCAATCTGGCGCAGAAACGGAGCAGCCTTCTCCTCGATCTCACTTTGCAAAATCACCGCGTCGCCAACCACCGCAACGATCTTCTCCACCACCCGGGCTTCGGCACGCGGCACCCAAAGCGAGAGCGAAAGCACGGAAGCCGCGAGACACGCTGGAATTCGCATTACGGAGATTCTCCTGAGTTTGCCGCTTTGCCCGGCAATATTTGATCGAGGTACTTCACGACCGGTGGATCGGTCAACTTCGGTGGTGCGTTGGTTGTGTCCACCTTCACCTTGGCCATGTTCTCGTCGAAGATCTTCACGTCCGATCGCGCACGCAGCCCGGAAACCCAGTTGACCAGTGCTTTTTGCCGCACTTCCTTGAACAGAAAGCTGCGGGAAAGTGCCTTTGCATTTTCGTAACTTCGCGTGACAGCGGGCTCTATGCCATTGAGCCGCATCACGACGAATCCGACGCTCGTCTTGTAGGGCCCAATCAGTGCGCCGGCAGACTTCGCCGCGAAAAGGGACGCAAGCATTTGGGGTGGCAATCGTTTGTCCGCGGCGTTCACCGTACCCATGTCGCCGCCGCGTTCCCTGGAACCAGTATCAATCGACTTCTGGCGAACGAGAGTTTCAAAACCAGTCTGATCCTCGGGTCGCAGTTTCCGCGCTTCAGCCATGACCTGTTCCGCCGACTTTTCGTCGGCAACGACAATCTGACTCCAGTGGCGTTCCTCCGGGTTGTCGAACTTGGCTCTATTGGAATCGTAGTACGCTTTGACGTCTTCTTCCGGTAATTGGGCCGGATCATATTGCTGCTCAAATTCTTTCTGGATGAGTCGCGCAACCATCTGTTGTTTGAACACCCGAACGATGTCCGGATCGTTGGTGTAGCCCTTGGCCCGCGCTTCAATCGCCATCACCTCAAATCGGATGAGGTTGTCGAGGAATTCTCGTTTTTTCTCCGGCGTGGAATAGCGCATCCGGATGAAAGGGCTCTCGTGGTTGATCTGCTCCTGCAGATCCTCGACGGTGATGTACTCATTGCCGACCCGGGCGATGGGCGACACGCCTGGCGGCAAGGCAGGTGGTCCGGCCGGCGCACCGCGATCGCATGCCATCATTAGGGCGGTGAGAACCAGGCCACTCAGGGCCGATTTGAGCGTGGGAGCGAGCATGAGCCTAGACATTAGCCGAGGGTGCGTTCGATCTCCAGCAACCGCTGCCGCGCCGCGGTCAAATGATCTCGCCGCTCCCCATCGGTAAAAGCGTAGGTAAGGCGCATATCCGAGGAAAGCTTGAATCGTGTTCCCGGCTGGCTACAGAGTCGGAGAACCCGGACGGGATCGAGGGGTGTCTCATTTCCGAGCGCCAGCACGAATCGCGTCGGTGTTAGCTCGTAGGCCCGTGCCCGAAGTCGGCGGACAATGAGCTTGTCGGCCATGACACGGGCGAGCAGAAGGGCCTCCTTTGGCGGGGGCCCGTACCGATCAGTCAGTTCCTCCAGAATGCCGTCCACGCCCTCGTCTGACTCGGTTTGTGCCAGCCGTCTATAAACATCCAGCCTTTGTCCGGGGTCGGGGATGTAGTCGTCCGGCAGGTAAGATGCCACGTCGACCGAAATTTCCGGATCGCGTTCCCGGACAATAGGCCGACCATCCAGTTCTGCAATGGCTTCTTCCAGGATTCGGGCGTAGGCCTCGAACCCAATCGTCGCCAGCGTGCCGGATTGCCGGGCGCCAAGCAGCTCGCCAGCACCTCGAATCTCCATGTCGGCGTAGGCCAAATGGAATCCCGCACCGAGATCAGAAAAGCGCTCCAGAGCTGCAAGCCTTTGCTGTGCGTCTTCCGACAACGCTTCGCCATCCGATACAACAAAATAGCAATAAGCGCGTTCGCGAGCCCGTCCCACGCGCCCGCGCAATTGATAGAGCTGCGCCAAGCCCAACCGTTCAGCCTGGTTCACAATGATCGTGTTGGCCCGAGGGATATCGAGCCCTGACTCGATAATCGTCGTTGCGCAAAGAATGTCGAATTGGCCCGCGACAAAATCGACCATCATGCGCTCGAGCTTTCCCTCGGACATTTGGCCGTGCGCGACCGCGATGCGTGCCTTCGGAACCAAAACACGCAACTCGTTTGCCCAGCGATCGATGTCCTGGATTCGGTTGTGCACAAAAAACACTTGCCCGCCACGATCCATTTCCCGGACGATCGCTTCTTGCAGCAGATCGCGGTCGAATCGACACACGAATGTTCGAATGGCTAGTCGATCGTTGGGCGGTGTGGAAATCGTCGACATCGGGCGCAATCCACCCATCGCCATTTGCAAGGTGCGCGGAATGGGCGTTGCGGTCAGAGTCAACACGTCTACCTCCGCACGCATTTTCTTGAGCCGCTCCTTGTGGGCGACCCCGAAACGCTGTTCCTCGTCGATGACAACCAATCCGAGGTTTTTGAATGACACGTCCTGTGATAGCAATCGGTGGGTCCCGACAATCACGTCCACTCGTCCTGCTGCCGCGTCCGCGATCGTCGCTTTCTGTTCGACCGTGCTACGAAAACGCGACAGCGCCGCGATGCGTACCGGGAAGTTTCGGAACCGTTCGGTGAACGATGCCGCATGTTGTTCGCAGAGGACAGTGGTGGGCGCCAGAATCGCCACCTGTCGCCCTGCCTCCACGACCAATAGTGTTGCGCGCATCGCGACCTCGGTTTTTCCATAACCCACATCGCCGCAAACCAACCGCTCCATCGGGATGTCGCTTTGCAAATCGGCGAGGACTTCTTCGATTGCGCGCAGTTGATCAGGCGTTTCGTCAAACGGGAAAGTTTCTTCGAATGCGCGAAACATCGAATCCGGCGGTGGACAGGCGCGGCCGCCGACCACCTTGCGCTGGGCGTACAGTTGTAGCAACTCTTCGGCCAGCTTGCGCGCCTCGCCCGATGCCTTTTTCTTCTTCTCTTGCCACGTCCGACCGCCGAGTTTGTCGAGCCGTACGGCCGATCCTTCTCCAGTGGCTGAAAACCGACTGACAAGGCCCACGCGATAGACTGGGACGTACACCGTTCCACCGTCGTACTCGATCTGCAAAAAGTCCTGACCAACGCCACGAACGTCGATTTTCTTTAAGCCGCGGTACCGTCCGACACCGTGTTCATCGTGTACCACCGCGTCTCCCTCTCGGAGCGCGGTGAGATCGCCTTCTCGCGTTGCCTTGCGTGGCGTTGTTTCTCTGCGACCGCGCTGTCCGAATAGATCCGTTTCCGTGATGAAAACAGTCCCATCTCTGGGCAACGAGAATCCGTGCTCAAGCGCCCCCATGACGATCGCCAGCGGGAGTTTTTCAGAGCCCTGCTTCGTTTCGTCGAACATACCCTCGGCGGCGGAATCCGGATCGATCGGGATCTCGCGGTTGGCAGTTCGCAACAAAGACGCGATGCGTTCGGCCTGCCCACGGGTATTGACCACCAATCGTACGACGTTTCCTTCCCGGTTCACGCAATCGAGCGCTTCGGCGATTGCGATCGCGGCTACGGGTTCTCCGTCGCTTGTGTCCTTTTTCAGTCGAAGCTGTGAGAAGGTTGCGCGCAGTTCGGTGTTTGGGCGGGAATCGAGGATGAATTCTGGCGTGTCGGTGTCCTCGCCCGCAACGGCCAACATCGTCAGATCGAGGCGCCCACAGGCTTCGAGCGCCGTTTCCCAGTCTTGGGACGAAAGGATGTGCTCGTGAGGCTGAAGCACCAGATGGTTTTCATCTCGTTTGTGGGCGCAGGCCCTGACAAATTGCTCCGATTGGCGTTCGAGCGCCGCTGTGAGTGCGTCGGAATCCTCCAGCATCACGATACCATCCGGGGGTGCATGGTCGAACAGGGTGGCGAGCGTTTCATGAAACAGCGGAACGAGCGACTCGATTCCGAAAAACTCCTGGCCAGATTCGACGCGTTCGATGAGGGAGCGCAACTCCGAAGAGGGGACCCGGCAGCGCTCTGCGGCGGCCAGTAGCCTTGCACGCGGCTCAGCTCCTCCGCTTCTCAGGGTCTGACGGGCGGGCGAAAAAAATGCGAGATCCACCGACCGCAGTGTTCGTTGCGACGATGGATCGAATGATCGCAACCGTTCGATCTCGTCGCCGAGATACTCGATCCGAATAGGGTGTCTTTCGGCCGGGGAGAAGGCGTCAACGACGGCTCCCCGAGGCGCAAAGGTTCCCGGATCCTCGACGACGGGCGCTCGCGTGTACCCGGCTCGTTGCAAACGTGACACAAGATCCTCGCGATCGATTCCACAGGTTGGCGTGAGCTCGAACGACAAGGCCTTCAAGAAGGCCACCGGCACGACCCGTCGGCTGGCCGCTCGGGGTCCGGTGACAATCAACTCCGGCGGCTCTGCGCGCGCCATTTGCGAAAGCAGGGCAAGCCGCCGCATCAGGGTTCCTCGATCTGGCTGAACCTGAGCATAGGGAGAAGCCTCAAGTCCCGGAAATTCCTCGACGCGCCTTCCGGCATCCTCGCCGAGGAATTTGAGAAAGAAGCGGCAATCCGCAAGCCGCGCGCCAACCGAATCGTCGTCGCGCGCCACAAAAATGACCCGTCGTCCCATCCTGACAAGCATCGCCGCCAGCAGGGGTCCGGCGCCCGTTGCGGCCACCCTTATTCGAGCGTGCGACCCCTCACGCTTCGCATCCAGGTGGCGTTCCACCTGGATTATCAGTCGGCGCAATGACGTGGAATCGGAAAAGGACATATCCATCGTGGATGGTCCACGCTCGACCCAGCTTTGACGGCGAAGCACGTCGGTGCAACCACAAGGGCAATATTATCTTCGTGGGAAGCACATGGTCGCTTGACCTTAAAAGGGCCGTTGACTTAAGTTCAACCTTCTCTCAGAGGAAACCCGGAATGTTCAATCGATTCCCCAGTCTGGTTGTTGGTGTAGGTTTGTTCGTTGCTCTGTCGGCGAGTGGCTGCGAGCAAAAGGGCGGGCCTGTCAATGTTGACCGCATCGAACCGGGCACAGGTTCCACGATGGGCGGTGATCTCATCACCATTGTAGGCAGTGGCTTTGAGCCCGGTAAAACTCAAGCGGACGTTCTGTTCGGAAGGCGCAAGGCCGAAAACATCATCATTGCGTCTTCGTCCACGATCAACGTCGTGACGCCCGCTGGCGATCGCGGACCGATCGACGTAAGCGTGATGTTTCACGACGGCAAGGCATTCAAGATTGCCAACGGATTTAAATACATTCCCCCTACCGAACCGTCGTCCGCTCGTCAGGCCTGGGAAAAACAGGGCTCCGCGAAATAGCGGCGCGGTGGCCCTTGAACGACAACGGCCGTGCGCGGGCGTCGCCCCTCGTCCTGCTCAGACGAATTGAACGCGGAACAACTGCTGACCCATCAGCAGCAAGCAGCCTTGATCGACCTGTCGTTCGCCGTTGATGCGAAGGAAGGATCCGTTGGAAGATCCCAGGTCCTGAAGATACACATGCCCGTCTCGCAAAGAGATTCGTGCGTGGGTCGCCGAAACGTAGCCGTCCTCCGGGAAGAGGATGTCACCCCGTTCTCGTCCAAGGACAATCGCTTCCTCGAAAATAGGGAAGGCAGGTCCGTCCACATCCCGCCCGACGATGACAGAAATGCGACCCCAGTACCCGGGGTTCGGAGTTCCGATGATTTCCGTGCCGTCCTCAAGTGGCATGGGCTCGGAAATCACGTCGAAACGCAAGAGTTCCTGTCCGATCCGGAAGATATGTCCGGAGTCGAGTGCTTCTTCCTGTGTGAGACGGAAAAACACGCCGTTGAGACTCTTGAGATCTCGAACCGTTAACCCGTTGTCATCCAGCTGAAATTCAGCGTGGCGTGGTGACAAGTACGGATCCGCATCAAAGAGCGATCCTTGTCCGCGGCCGATGAGGTTTTCTCCCTCCACCAACGGGTGTATTCCACCTTCGGTCCCATCGGGACGAATCAACGTCAGGTGCCCGTGGTGGGCCGGCGCCTTGGCCACCTGCTGTGGCGGGGCCATGTACATTGTCCGTGGTACGCTTCCGGAAGAGTCTCCGGATGCGAAGCCTGGCGCCGGAGCGATAGCCGGTGAGGATTGTGCGACTTTGAGGCGGAATCCGCATTTCCCGCAGAACGTATTGTTGGCCTTGATGCCGTTTCCACACTTTGGACAAGCTGATTCCGCTGGTGCTGCCGCTGCCGGAATGCTTTGGCGAATGGGTGCAGACGTGGCCGCGACAGGTGCCACGGCAGTGTGTGGGCGACTCAAGGGAGCTGGAGTCGCCTCGTTTGCCGGCACTTTTGCGAGTGCAATTGCCGCCAATTTCGAGCCGGGAGAAGCTGCCACGGGCGGCGCCGTGCTGGCAGTCCCGATCGATACACTGGGCATTGCCACAGGAGCGGGGGGGCTCGCGGCTGGCGCGGCGGCTCGTTCAAGCTTTGCCCCGCATCCGAGACAGAACTTGTAGTGGTCCTGGTTGTCTTTTCCGCACCTCGTACAAGCGATCACAGCGTTGCCTCCAACCCGAAGCTCTCCACGTCAACCTTCATACCGAAAATCATCATTACGAAACCTCGATGCGCAGCAGTTGCTGCCCCAAGAACACATAGTCGCCATTGAAAAGTGGCAACTCGGCTTCAATGCGGACAAACGTTCCATTCTTCGAGCCGCAATCAACCAATTGGAAGTTGCCTTCGTGGTCAACCCGCACCTCCGCGTGATTGCCCGAGATGAACGGATCGTCCGGAAAATTCACGTCGCAGTTTTCTCGGCCGATCGTGATGACCTCGCTGCGCGCGCGATAAATGAGGCCGATGTCGCCTCCTCGTAAGATCTGAATCAGTTTCATCTTCGATTCGCGCCTTGGGCTCGAATAGAAATAGGTCCCTTCAGCGTCGGGTTGTGGACCCAGATCGGGAGGCACGGCTTCAATCTGCAAGAGCTGTTCTCCCACCAGGAAGACCGATCCGGACTGCAACGCTGCCGGTTGCTTTATCCGCGTGAACACCCCGTTGACGGAGCCTTCGTCGCGCACATGAAGTTTGCCGCCCACGTAGTAGAAGTTCGCGTGTCGAGGCGAAACCAGCGGATCCGCATCAAACAGAATTGCGCCTTCTTCGCGCCCCGCAATGTGCTCGGTACCATTCAGCTGGTACGAAACGCCATCGCCTTGATCGCCGCGCACCAGGATCAGTTTCGCCCGTCCCGGGAGCTGCCCGGCTGAGAAAAACATGGTTTTTCCACCACCGCGTGCGGGGCCGTCGGGCGCAACTGATTCGTCTTGTCGGGCTCCACATCCACCGCAAAATTTGTCTGGTAAGGGCATCACGTGACCGCAGGTGGCACAGGTTCGCATATCGCTCGACATCTTTTCCCCCTTGACCCCAAGGTGGCCGACATTGGCATCGATGGGTCCGTTCGCGCCGGTCGAGGAAGATAAGATCGCTCCTAGGTCGGTGCCACACAAAGAACACGCCGTGGCACCAAGGTCGATCAGGGCGTCACAGGCGGGGCAAACCAAACCAATGGACATTCTGCCACGATTTTGCAGGGTTATGCCCGCGTGTCAATGGTCACGATCGGGTTTCGGATTCCCGGGTGGAAGCGGAATACGCGGTTTGGCGACGCCAACGGTTATTCCTTGCAACGCGACCGAAGAAAATCACGGACCGCCTGTCGTACGTTTTCGGGCATTCCGACGGCAAAGGTCTCGCGCGTCAAATCTGGGGTCTTCCGGTAGCTGTCAAAGTAACGCACACATTCGGGACACATCCCAAGGTGCCGTTCGAAGTGTTCCCGATCCGCATCCGGCAGGGAACCCTCAAGGTAGTCCACCGAAAATTCGCCGATTTTTCGACAAGAGATCATCCCACTTGTCTTTTTACAGTCGTCTGACACTTCTTAAATAGTACCCTATTGCCGGGTTTACCGGGAGGCTGCCCACGGTTTTTAACAACCGAAAGCGACCATGACCGACAACTCAGCCGTGAAATCCACGATGGTTTGTGACCGTGTTTGGGATGCCCCGCTTTCCGGATTGGATTCGAAAAAAATTACGCCACCCGTCCCGGAGCATCACTCCCGACGGGAATTTCGGCGTGTTTTCGAGGAGTTGATCACAGCAAACGAATCCGCCGATCGGGCGCGGCCCGGGCAACCTCGCAAAGGCGTCGAATCTCCCGCCGCAGTCCAGACGCAAGGCGACGATTCCGGATTTCTTGAGCACATGTACGCTCGTGCCGAATCCGCACGTTTGGAACATTCGGCGCCGTCTCCGGTGACGGCCAGTAGGGTCAGATTCGCCCCTCCGCCGACACCAGCGCGTGCTTCAGCGCCTGAGATGGCTCACCAGGTGTTGGTTGGCACCGCCAGGGGCGAACAGGAGGCGAGGGTGCGCTTTTCGAGTGGCCCACTCGTCGGGACCGAGGTTCAACTCCGGATGGAGGGTGACAGAGTGTCAATTGCCGTATTGACAGAGGGGGCAGTCTCGCGCCAAACACTCGGGCAGGTGTTGTCCGAATTCACACGGAGATTTGACGGTAAAACGCGGCGATTTGCCGATGGGAAACCGAATCGCGCAAGCCAAACGAGCGATCGAAGCCGTGAGCGATAACGCCGATACGACCGTGCGATTCGGCCTGCCGACATCCTTGCTGTTGCGCGGGCAGGTCTCCCGCTCAACCGCGAATTGTTCGAGGATTGGCCTGCCGTTTCTGGCTCGGATACCGCACACGGCAACCGTATCGATCCCGCCCCTTGGCGCTATTTCGCTTCGTTTGAGGGGATTTGTCGGTGAGCTGCGAGCCTCACCGGGTCCCGACGCGTTCGCGATCGGAAGTGATGTGCTTCCCCGCGGATGCAGTGTCTGGATTCAGAGGACGTTTGCGTCGCAGTTGGTCGGACGGTTGCTTGGTGAAAACGAGTTTGAGTCGATTTCCCAACAACCGTCGGCGGGGCAACTCGGATTGTTGTCGGCCCTACTTTGGCGTGCGTTGCAACGTTTGGGGGTTCGCTCAGATCTGCGTGGTACGGATTCGACGCCGGACGACGGAATGGGTGTTTTCCAAGTGGACATTGCTATTGGAATCGACTCGGAAAGTCCGATCCGAGGCGAACTATCCCTCGGCATCGATGCCGATTGCTTGCGTTCGTTTGGCGTAACGGGCGCCGCAAACGCCAGTGTGCTTGGCATGCACCTCGAACATATTCCGATCGAGGCCGCAATCGAGCTTGCCACAGTGGCTTTCTCCGCTCACGACGTGGATCGACTCCACGAGGGTGACGTCGTCGTCTTTTCTGCTTATACGAATCACGTTCATCTTGAACGCGTCGGCGAGATGGAAGGTCGAATTCGGATTGGCGCGTTCGTCGCGGATTGTTTCCTCCACAAAAACGGAGATGTCGTCTTGCGAAACTCATTTATAGCCGACAACCCAACCGCCGAAGTAACCCGTCCTTCCAAGGGGCCCCTCATGACCGACACAACATCTGCCAACAACGAGAAAACGACAGCAGTCCTCGCGCACGCACCGATCCAGCTCACGGTTGAGGTGGGAAGGGTGTCCTTGACCGGTGCAGACATTGCCGGTTTGTGTAACGGTTCGATCCTTCAACTGGGCCGTCGCCTGGACAATCCCGTGGACTTGACCGTCGGGGGTCGACTGATCGGACGCGGTGTCGTGGTCGACGTCGAAGGCGAACTCGGCGTTCGCGTGATTGAGCGGATCGGCTGATCAGACTGCGAGTCGATCGTCGAGCCCGGCTTCGGCACGCTCGCGCAACCGTTCAAACACGCCGGCCGTGTGTTTCCACGTCGGTGCGGTTGCCATTGCCCCTTTGATCATGGCCGTCCACGACTCGCTGTCGCGGTGCAACGACGCCGCTCGCACAATCGAGTTCGCGATGGCGTTCGCGCTATCTTCGGGGAACAAGATCGCGTTTCCCGTACAAGAAAAAGCATCCAAATCGATGAGGTGTCCACCGGCAACACCCTGGGCCGAGGCAATCGGAATGGAGCCGTAGCGCAGACTCAGCCCGGCCGAACGGGCAGCCTGTTCGTGAGTCGCCGACACGATGACGGCATCGACCGCAGCGAGCAACAACCGTTGTTGTTCCCACTCCTTGATTGGCGTCGAGTCTGATTCGGGGTGAAGCAATGCAACCTTGGAGGGGTTTTCGATGGCAAGAACGCGTATACGCTCGATGAGGCGTCGATCGCCTCCGGTGGTTGTCGCGACAATCGCAACGTCACCGCGAAGCGCAGTGACAAGTGCATCTACAACGGCCTCACCGCCCATTTCAAGCCGAAGTTCTGCTACGGTGAGAAGCAACGTTTGTGGATCAAGCGCAAGGCCCAGTCGACGTTCGACGGCCTTTCGACAGACCAGTTTTCCACCGAGGTCCGCGCTAGAGAAGTGTGCCGGCAATGCGGCATCCGTTACCGGATCGTGCGGTGGATCGTCGGCACCCACACGGAATGCAACGATGGGTTCATCGGAGGCACGACCCGAAAGGGCAGGGTCCTTTTCGAGCCGCGCCGCTGCTGCGGGGCCCGGGACAAGAATGGCATTTGCAGCCGCCGCCCCAGCACTTGCCCGTACAGCGTCCTGAACTCGACCTTCGGGCAAAACGAAAAACTTTGCGTTGGACTGCGTCCCGGCAAGCGCGCCTGCCGCGCCTTCTCCCCATGCAATCACAGCGTCGGGCGAGAGCAACGGATCCGAGGCGATGCTTTCAACTGCAACTTCGAGCCAAACCCCGGGCGCGATGAGCGTGTTGTCGGGTATTGAAACCACTGTTAGCGACGGCTCCGATGCGCCGGATTGGCCTTCGAAAAAGCCCAGTTCGTAGGCGGCGCCCTGGATGTTAACCACCACCTTGCGCAGACGACGGGCAAGTCCGGGAATCCGACCCGCTGCTTCTCCCGTCGTCACGGTCAACAGGCGAACCGAATGGTCGAGCGATATCAACCCTCGACCCAGGGCCCACAGCGCCCTGGCGTTTTCCGATTCGGAAGGGCGGGCGGCTGCATCACTTAGAAGGAGATATTTCGACACGTGGACGCACCATGGCAGGATGCCGCCTATTCGGCAAGCACCCTGCATCCAGGCGATCGAAGGGGAACGACGAACCTTTCGGTTCTGCTTTCTTACTCTTCAGCCGCGCCGCGTACGTCTTCGTCACCCGGGAGGTCGTTGACCGACGGGTACTTCATGATCTCGCGGCGAGAGATTTTCCATGCCTTTTGGACGATCCAGGACAGCGAGCGGTCCTGGCGCGTTGCCTCCTCTTGGATCTCTTTCAACATTTCTTCGGGGAAGTACAGACTCTGTTTGCGCTTATCAGAACCGGCCATGAAGTCCTCGGCGGAAGGGGGTTTTCTCTTACTATAGCCCACATTTACGCATTGCTGACAGATTTAGTCAAGGCGCGTTGAGCGATGGTTTTTGGCGTGACGGTTGCGATGCGAGGCGCTAAAATGCTCCGGCTACACGCGAATCAACATTTCGAAACGTTTCGAGTTGACGGGTCCCGCGTGATGGCTTCGTATAGATATCGACCCACCGACCCCCTCTAATCCCCAGAACAACGCGAGGGTGACCATGACCGACGCAAACAAGCTCAAGAAGAAGGACTTGACCCGATTCAAGGAGATCCTCCTGGAACGGCGCAAGGAAATTGTACGCAATGCGCAGCGCACGCTGAGCGAGGATATGACACTTGACTCGGACGACTTGCCGGACGAGATGGACCTTGCGTCCACCGAGTACTTGCACGCGTTCACGTTCCGCCTGAGAGGTCGCGAAAAAACGTACCTCGCCAAAATCGACAAGGCGCTCGAACGCATCGAGAATGGCACCTTCGGTATTTGTGAGGAATGCTCTGAAACTATCTCTCCGAAGCGCCTTGAGGCGCGCCTGGAAACGACCTTGTGCATTCGTTGCAAGGAAGACCAGGAACGCGAGGAAAAGGCATACGGCTGAGGTCGTGGTTCGATTGATCGTGCCGGTCCTGCTAATGGTATTTGGCGGGGCCGGATGTTTCGGTACGTTTATCGAGGACGGATCGTCCGTATCGATTGGTACCCACGCCGCCGGGGGATTGTGGCGAGGTTCCCGGATTCCATTCGACGGTTTGGGGTATTCGGTTCCGCTCGCCTGGCGAGGGCGACGTGCGACCTACGCAACAGCGGAGTTGGCTGATTCTTTGAGCAAGGCATTCGCGAACGTGGATCGCCTGTTTCCGGGAAGCAAAGCCGCTCTTGGTGATGTCTCGCGACTCGCCGGGGGCAGCTCTGCCGAACACAAATCGCATCACAATGGCAGAGACGCCGATGTTTTTTTCTACGCCGTTGATGAAAAGGGCCAACCGTTTCGCAGCGAAAAGGCAATGCTGACCTTCGGCGCTGACGGATGGGCAAAATCGTGGTCGCCCCCGAAGGGTGGGAAGCCCCCCGCGTCTGCTGTTCCACGGGTTCGCTTCGATCGTCGGAGGAACTGGGCGCTCGTACGCGCACTCATCACCAGTTCCTCGGCCGAGGTTCAATGGATCTTCATCCACCGCGACCTTCGGGCCGAGTTGCTTGCACAAGCCGAACGCGAGGGAGAGGCTGCCGAGCTGGTACTTCGCGCGGCCGCGCTCCTGCACCAGCCTGGGGATTCAGCCCCGCACGATGATCACCTGCACGTACGCGTCTATTGCGACACGTCTGATCGCGCGCACGGATGTGACGATCGCGGCCCGGTCCGATGGCTGAAGAAATACTGGAAGTACATGCCGCCCGGCGGCGCTCCCGCGGATGCGGATGCGCCCGGCGAGCGTGTCGCCCTGATGCGCTAGCGGTCCCCGGCCCGATCGCCTTCGCCATCGAGGCCCACGGCATTCGTCGCACGGCTGGTATCCGCCACGGCCCGAGGCGCGTCGAACACCACTGAACAGAATGTTAGTTATTTTTCTGTTGAGAATATTCGCTTGAATAGAATACATTCGCTAGCGTCTTATGAAACGACTTCACGCAACTTCCGCCGCCGAGACGCTTCCGCGGCCGATGCGCCCCAAAAAGGCGGCGTTGCTCAACGAGAGCGAGTTGCACGAGATCGAGGTGTCCTGGCCGATTGGCCTGACTTCCCGGCAAATCGTCGACTTGTTTGAAGCGCGTGGCGTTCCATTCTCGGAAGCCACCCTGCGCAAGTACGTGCAGCTCGGCCTGCTGCCACGGTCCGTTCGCGTCGGTCGCAAGGGCAAGCATCGTGGATCGTGTGGCCTTTATCCGGCCGGCGTGATCCGTCGCGTGAACCTCGTGCGCCAGATGATGGCCGACGACCACACGATTGAAGAGATTCAGAAGTCGTTCGCCAAGTTCCGCGACGACATAGACCACATCGAGACCGGAGTGCGAGAGCTCATTGCCAATCTTGAGCGTGAGGCAATGGGCCTGGGAACTGAGAAACGTAACGAACTAGAGAGCGAAATAGAGGATGCCCGGAAGGTGGCGGCGGAGTTGGTCCGCCGGATTGCCGGGCTCGAGCGCCGTCTGTCAACGCCGGCTGATGAAGCTGGTCCCGCCGTCGGGGGCGGGAGTGATCTGTTCTGAGCGGCGCCTGACCCGCCGCATTTATTCGACAAGGCAACAACGACAATGGCGAACGAAAACCAGGTGGAAAATCGAGAAGTGGCCGAGGGTGTCAACGAGCGTACCGTCACCGGTGCGGATGGTGTTGTGCACCTGAAGGTGTTGACGATGCCCGATGACGAACAGGCTCAACCCGAGGTCGCTCGACTTCGGCGACGGGTCAAGGCGGACAAGGATGGACGTTTCCGTTCGCGTACGATCGCCCGACGTTATCTGACCAAAGAAGAAAAGATGCTTGCGGAGACGTTGACCTATCCAGCCGACGTGGAGCGCCCGGCCACTCGCGAAGAGTGCAAGACGATGCCTCGGCCATGCCCGTTTGTGAGCTGCTCACACCATCTATACTTGGATGTGAACGAGGAGAGCGGCGCAATCAAGCTGAACTTCCCTCACCTTGAGGTTTGGGAAATGGGAGAGACCTGCGCACTTGATGTCGCGGACCGTGGCGGAACGACGCTGGAAGAGGTCGGGGCGATCCTGAATCTCACACGCGAACGAATCCGTCAGGTTGAGGTTCGCGGTCTCACCAAGATCCGAACGCAACGCGGTCGCGATCTCGACTATCCAGGCTAGTTCTCCGGCGGCGAAAGCCGTGGCGGGACATCGCGGCATGGGCCATGATGTTTTGCATGGACGAATCTGCGGGACGACATCCCCTTGATGCGATCGACGAACGCCAGTGCGAGCGTCTGATCGCGGCGGCTCTCGAAAGCGGTGGCGATTACACCGACTTGTTTTTCGAGTACCGCAACGGGGGCGATTACAGCCTTGAAGACGGTAAGGTAAAGTCCGTGGGTCGGGGTGTCGTATTGGGCCTCGGCGTGCGGGTATTGCGGGGTGATGCCACTGGCTACGCCTATACCGAGTCGTTGCATGAGGAGGCCATGCTCCAGGCCGCACGCACGGCGGGTCAAATCGCTCGAAGTGGTGCGTCGCCGGGACCCATGGCGTTGAGTGGAATCGAACTGCCGGATTTCTATCCGGTCAAAGAGTCCGTGCTCGAACATTCCGGTGCCGAAAAAATTGAATTGCTCCGTCGAGCAGATCGGGCAGCACGCGCCGTCGATGCGCGGGTGGTTCGGGTTGAAGTCTATCTTGCTGAAGGTGTGCGCGATGTGCTCGTGGTGAACTCATCGGGTGTCATGGCGCGGGATCATCAGCCGATGGTTCGCTTCATGGTTAGCGCTGTTGTTGAGTCCGATGGCAAGCGCCAGAGTGGTCGTTCGGGCGGCGCGGCGCGCAGGGGAATGGAACAGTTTGTAGTACCGGGGCAAAGCCCCGAGGAACACGGTCGGGAGGCTGCTCGACTTGCGGTTGCGATGCTGGATGCACGCGACGCGCCCGCGGGTCCGATGCCGGTTGTACTTGGACCGGGTGAGTCGGGCATTCTCTTGCACGAAGCGGTAGGCCACGGCCTTGAGGCCGATTTCAACCGCAAGAAGACGTCGAACTACACCGATCAGATTGGCCAACAGGTTGCGTCGGAGCTTTGCACGGTCGTGGATGACGGGACGCTTCCGAATGCCCGGGGATCGATCAACGTGGACGACGAGGGCAACCCCGGCCGTCGCAACGTCCTGATCGAGAACGGTCGCTTGAGCGCGTACATGCAAGATCGCATTTCATCGCGCCACTTCAAAACCAGCGCGAGTGGCAACGGTAGACGCGAAAGCTTCCACCACGAGCCTTTGCCCCGGATGACCAACACCTTGATGATGGCCGGGAATGACGATCCGGAGGACATCATTCGGTCCGTAAAACGCGGGGTGTACGCCAAAAATTTTTCGGGCGGTCAGGTGAACATTTCGAACGGTGACTTTGTGTTCTCGTTGACCGAGAGTTATCTCATCGAGGACGGAAAGCTCACGGCGCCACTCAAGGGCGTAAACTTGATTGGCAACGGACCCGAGGTGTTGCGAAAGGTCGCCATGGTGGGTTCTGACTTTCAGCTCTCGGGTGGCACCTGGACCTGTGGCAAAGACGGCCAGAGCGTTCCGGTTGGGATTGGGACGCCGACGGTCAAGATTTCCGAGATTACGGTCGGGGGCACGCAGAAGTCATGAGCCAGCCGAACGTCAAACGAAAGACGCCCTTGATGCCCGACACAGCGGCGTGTCAGCGCGTGGCCGAGGAAATGATGTCGTATGCGATCGCGGCTGGTGCCGACGGAGCCGAAGTTTTGCTGCGCGAAGGGGCAGAACTTGAAGTCAAGGTTCGCCTCGGTGAAACCGAACTCGTGAAAGAGGCGGGGAGTCGGGGACTTGGACTTCGCGTGATCAAAAATAGTCGCGTGGCGAACACGCATTCGTCCGATTTTGATCCGGCGGCGATGAAGATACTCGCTGCTGAAACGGTGAAGCTCGCCGAGCTTGCCGAACCAGATGAATTTGCGGCCTTGCCGGAACGATCGGAAATGGCGCGCAATTTTCCCGATCTCGGGCTTTGGGACGACAAGGTGGCGCTTTTTGATGTGCAGATGGCACTTGACTGGGCGCAGGCTGCGGAGTCCGCGGCTCGTGGATTCGACAAACGCATCACAAATTCTGACGGCGCGACGTTCGGTCGGGTGATGGGGGCGTCCGCCTTTGTTTCGTCTGCGGGTTTCTCGGGATCGTCTCGCGGCACCTATGCTTCCGGGGTGGTTCGACCGATCTGCGATGACGCCGAAGGCAAGAAGCGCAACGGATACTGGTGGACGGGAAACCGCCTTGCACACCTCATCGAAAACGCAGAATCCATCGGAATTGAGGCGGCCCGGAGAACCGTTGCCAAGCTGGGGCCACGGAAGCTGGCAACGCAGGACTGTCCTGTGATTTTTCCGCCCGAAACCGCCAAGCAACTGGTGGGCAAACTCGCGGGTCTTGCCTCCGGTGGTGCGATCTGGCGCAAAAGCAGCTACTTCGCGGAAAGAGAAGGCACCCAGGTGGCGGCACCTTCAATCACGCTTATCGACGATCCCTTGATTCCGGGTGCGTCGGGCTCCCGTGCGTTCGACGGCGAAGGGGTTGCAACCCGTCCGAATGCGATTGTCGAGGCCGGGATCCTTAAAACGTTTCTGTGTGATACGTATTCAGCGCGAAAGCTGGGGCGAACCTCGACCGGTAGCGCGGGGCGTGGGATCGGCGGCGGTGCGTATGTGACGACCTCCAATTTGATTTTGCGTCCGGGCACCATGTCGCCGGAACAGATCGCGGAACTCGATGGGGCATTTTTCGTGACCGAATTGATGGGATTCGGCTTCAACGCTGTGACGGGGGACTTTTCTCAGGGCGCTGGCGGCTTCTGGATAGAAAAGGGCGAGAAGGTATTCCCCGTTTCGGAAGTCACGATCTCCGTGAACTTCGACGACCTGTGGAAGCGCATTGATGCCGTGGG
>Ga0335394_10001808_pt1 | contig 24089 bp, 16 predicted proteins | sample MAT03_FD_205741 | JGI IMG/M metagenome (GOLD analysis project Ga0335394, IMG submission 205741) | Freshwater microbial communities from Lake Fryxell liftoff mats and glacier meltwater in Antarctica - MAT-03 (spades assembly) (version 2) ...
GGCTCTCCCCCCGCGGTGCTACCCGCCGCCCAGCGCACAGCGGCATCGAAGAGCTGCTGAAATGCAGGCACCTCCGGTAGCGGAACCGGAGCAAGGACGCGGCGCGCGACGGCCACGCCACCGCCCGGCAGCGCGCCAGCGCGCTCAACGGCGAAGACCACAGCTTTACGCGCATCGTGCCCCGCCACCACCACGGCCGCGACGCCCGGCCCCGGGATCCCCCAGTTTAGCGTGGTGTTCCGCGGCAGCGCGATCTCGCCCGCAAGCCCCGCCGCGAGCGGGTGTCCCGCGGCCGTGACTACGATGCGAAAATCCAAGGACGCTCCGCGGAAGTTTTCGATCGCGTTGCGTCCTTCGACCTCCTCCCACGCGCCAACGTTGTCGGTCGCATGCTCGGCCTCGATGGAGACGAGTCCGTTCTTTTCGAAGAAGGTCGGAGGCGCGGCGAGCACGGCAAGCGGCAGCAACGCGAGCGGGGTTAGACGGAAGACTACGTGCATAGAAAACAGAAGAGAAGAGACACCACGAAACACACGAACGAGCTGCGCGCTCAGCCAATACTTCTCGCGCACCCGGAAGCGGTAGACGCCGAAAAAGTCGACGCGATTCGCGCCCGGGCGCCAGAAGTCGCGCACGCCGACCGGCGCGCCGAGATCCTCCCGGAGGAAACGATCGCCGGTGAAGCGGCCTGCCGCGCCGAGTGACAGGTGTTTGAGCGGACCTTCGAGAAAGGTGTATTTGCCGACGACGGTGAAGGCGCGGGGGGAGAACCCGTTGTCGCGCAGCCCGACGCGCGCGGAGTTGGGATCGGCGCTTACCGCGGCGTCGACGTCGATGTATTCGAGCTTAACGACGGTGTTGGGGTTCAGGTTCAGGTTCATCTCGAGCTCGTAACCCTCGGACGAATACTCGCCGGCCGCGACGCGATCTCCCAGTGAGGAGTTCGGCGCGAGCCGGGTGCGATCGAAGCCGGGATCGAGCGCGAGCCGGCCGTTGACGTCGCGAGAGTTGTTGTTGATCGGCGAGGGATCGGTGACGACGCGATTGCCCACCGTGGTGTCGAAATACGACGCCGTGACGAGGACGTTGTCGTCCAGCAACTGCACGCGCAGGCCGAGTTCCTTGTTCTCCGAACTTTCGAGCGGCAGGATGTCGCCAAAGCTGTTTCGCGACACACTGATCGACGGCATTGCGCGCGTGTTGGCGGCGTAGACCTGAATGTTCTTGCGCGGCGAATAGACGAGCCCGCCACTCCAGAGCGACTTCGAATTCGCCTGGAGCGTCGTCACGGTCACGCCGGTCTGGCGCGTGGTGTAACCGGTCACGCCTGGCGTCGGCCCGTTGGCCTGGCTCTTGACGTAGTTCACGCCGGCGAGCGCATTAAAGTCCCCGGCGGGCGTCTTGAAATCCCCTTGATAAAGGAGATTCGCCGCACGACCCTTGGTGTTGCCGAAGCGGTGGCTGTCGAAAAATTCCAGCCGCAGATCGGTTGGGATGCGCAGCGGCTGGAAGCTGCCGAAATTGTTCACCGGAATTGGCGTCTGGCGGGAACGGCGAAGCGTCCGGCCGGCGGCGTTGCGCACGAGCTGGTCTGAGGCGTTCACCTGAGCGTCGTAGTAGCGGATGAAGTCGGTGTAGCCTTCGCTCTCGACGGCATAGGCGCTGAGATTGTTCGTCAGCGGTCCGGTCTGGAACCGATAGGCCGCCTGGACCTGCAGGTCCCACGTGCGCACGGCATCGCCGCCGCGGTCCTCCCAGTCGCTGGTGAAGAAGGGCGCCGTCGCGTTGTGCGTCACCGCCGTATCGCCGGCGAGATTCTTCTGCCAGCGCCACTGGTGATTCACCTGCACGAGCGTGTCCAGATTGTCGGTCCATGACTGGCGCCATGTGAGCGTCGGAATCGAGAGATCCTGAATCGACGGGATCTCCTCGCTGTTGGAGTTGAAGCTGAGTGGCGCACCGTAGAGCACTGCGAAGGGCACGCGCGCGCTACGCGGCGAACGTGCTGCCGAAAGCGCGGTTCGCGTCGAGCATCGTGCGATACGAGTCGTAGCTGCCGGCCTGCACGCTCACCTGGCTGGCGTTGCGAGACGAGGCCTTGATGCCGAAGACGTTCACGCGCCCGCCCGGCTGCGAGAGGCCGTAGATCAGGCCGGCGGGGCCCTTAAGGATTTCTATGCGCTCGATGCTCGCGGCGTCCTGATAGCCGCGGAAGCCGCTGTTGTTGCGCGTGGCGCTCTCGCCAGCGTCGGAGCTCAGGCCGCGCATCGAGCCGCCCTGGTCGGGATTGAACGCCGCGGTGTAGAAAAGCAGGTCGCGCATGTTGTCGCGGTTGAGATCGTCGATGTATTCGCTGTTCAGCACCGTGACGGGCAGCGGCAGGTATTTGAGCTCGGTGTTGAGGCGCAGCGCGGCGGTGTGCGTCGAAGTGTAGCCGCGGTCCTTGTTGGTCGTGACGACGAAGGTGCCGAGCTCGACCGGCTGGTCCGCGGGCGAGCCTTTATCCGTCACGTTCGCGCGCGGCTGGGCGGGCGGGCGGGGCGGGGTCTCCGGGGCGGGCATCGAGCGCTGCACCGTGAGCGCGCCGGAGCGCTCATCCTGCCGCACCTGCAGATCCGTGCCGGCAAGCATCCGCTCGAGCGCCTCGCGCGGGGCGAATTCACCCTTCACCTCGCGCGTGCGCACGCCGCGGACCGTCTCGGCGGGGAACGCAATATCCCGGCCGGCCTGCTGCGTGGCGTTGCGGAGCGTGACAATCGCTTCGCCGCGACGTGCCGCGCGGTTGTGAACAAGAATGCCTTGGGTGAAGTGAGTTCACGGACCGCCCGTGCGCGCAGCACACGAAAATACGCCTCCTGCACCACGTCATCAATCTCGCAGCCTGAAGGAAACATCCGCCGCAGCCACGCGCGCAGCATCGGCTCGTGCGGCAGCAGTCGCTGCGTAAACCAGTGGGCGTCGTCGGAGGCGAGGGGAGGCATCGGGGTATCTCGCGAAAGCGTGACTCCAACGCCGCCGCCGGGCCGGCGCACATCGCGATTCACCACATTCGCGAAGAAACATAACAACCGCGCAGGACACGCCATCCCTCTTCGCAGTGCGGGATCTTCCGCCGCTCAACCCATCTGCTCGGCGAAGGCCTTTTTGTTTACGGTTGCGCGCCGCCTGGCACTCGACCCTGTGCGCGGGGAGCGCGGATCGCCCTTCCGAAAGCATAGGGCATTTGGACGCCTTGAGCTTCATAGAAGGCAAGCCTGTATAATATGTCGGCCGCCGTGACGAATCGCGCTGCTCGCGGAAGCGATTTCCGGCCTCCCGCAGCGTTGTCGTTAAGTTTTTATTCGCCGCTTTTCTGCGATAAATCGCTTTTGCATCGTCAGCCCTTGATGGCTCCCTGCGAAAGCCCACGAACAAAAAGCCGCATTGTGAAAAGAAAAATCACGATGACGGGAAGTGCGGCCATGAAATAGGCGGCCATCACCTGGCCCCAATGTTTGACGTATTCCCCATCGAGATAAATCAGGCCGACGCCGAGCGTGAAGAGTTCCTTGTCGCGAAGAATGATCAAGGGGAGCAGAAAATCGTTCCATTTGCCGAGAAACGCGAGGATAGCGAGAGTCCCAAGAATCGGGCTGCACATGGGCAGGACAATGTTCACGATCTGCTGAAAGTGGCTCGCACCGTCCATCTCCGCGGCTTCGAAAAGATCCTTTGGCAGGTCCTCGATAAAATTTCTCAGGACAAAGATATTGAAGACCTGACCGCCGGCGGTGCCGACTGCGACGAGAGCCCAAAGCGTGTTAAGGAGATGAAGCTCCTTAAGTAGGATGAAGAGCGGAATCAGGTTAGCGATGCTCGGCAGCATCATCAGGATCATGAAGACGCTCCAGAGAAGGTTCGAACACGGCATCCGGTAACGTGCGAAGAAATAGGCGCCGAGGACGGCAAAAAATAGCGTCAGTAACGTGCCGGTGACGGCGACAAAAATCGTATTTGCCACGTACGGTGCAATCAGCGTGAAGGCGAAGCTCCAATTTTCCCAGTGCCAAGCCCCGGGGCTAGCGGGTAGCCAAGGATTCTGAATGAACTGGGCGTTGTTCTTAAAAGAGACCTGCAGCATCATGTAGAACGGCAGCAGCTCGACCAGGATCAGCGCCCAGAGAATGCCGTGCTGCGGCCAGTCGCGGCGTTTGCGGCTGCCCACCACGTCGGAGTTGATGGCTGCGCTCATTTGTCCACCCGCACGTAGCGGTTGTTGATCACGGTGAGGGTGAAGATGAAAATAAATAGGATGATGCCGATGGCGCAGGCATAGCCGAAGTCGCCGGCGATGAACGCACGGTTATACATCCACAGCCCCGGCACCATGCCGCGTCCGCCCGGACCGCCCGAATCGCCGAGCAGGAGCAATTGGAGGCCGTAACCCTGGATCGTGCCGATGATCAGCAGAACGACCGAAAGCCGCACCTGCGTGAGAATGAGCGGCAGCTCGATGTAGAAAAATTTCCCAATCGGCCCGATGCCGTCCAGCTCGGCGGCCTCATATACTTCCGACCCGATCGACTGGAGGCCTGCGAGGTAGATCAAAACGCCAACGGAGCCGATCCACGGAAAGCCCCACAGAAAGAGTGCCGGCAAGATCAGCTCGGGCTGCGACAGCCACCCAATGGGGGCATTCTCGAAAAATATGCCCCAGCCAAAGACGTGATCGATCCAGACCAAGGCGGATTTGCCGCCGGTGAAATCGAGCACCCGGTTAAGGATGCCGAGGTTGGGATCGAGAAAAAATTTCCAGATGAAAAGCGTGACGAGATGCGGCACGATCATCGGAACCACCAGGAGCACGCGGTAAAAATACTGCCAGCGATCGCTGCGCAACCGGTGGATGAGCACCGCCATGAGGATGGACGGGATCATCTTGAAAAGATTGAAAAGCATCAGGCAGGCGACGGTGCCGAAGGCGTTCCAAAGCACCTTGTCGCCCAGAGCGCGGCGAAAATTGTCGAATCCCACGAACTGTTTAGCGTCGCCGCCCTGCCAGTCAAAGAGGCTGTGGAAGATTGCGCTGCCCGCGGGAAAATAGCTGAAGACGCCCACGAGCAGGAGCGACGGAACGATGAAGAAATAGAGCTTCCACTCGCGCCGGGCCTTCTGGGGGGAAAGAGGGAGGGAGGGCATGGTTTAGCGGATGGCCAACTCGGTTTCGGCGTCGAAGAGGTGGATCTTTTCGAGATCGAAGCGGAGGCGGACCTTTTGACCCGTCTGATAGTCGCTCCGGGGTGGAACGCGGGCGATCACGTCGCACTCTCCGCCCTGGAGGTAAAGGTAGGTTTCGGCCCCCATTGGCTCGGCTAGGTCCAATTCAAGTTCCGCCGACACGCCGTCCCCATCCCGACCAAGTTCCGTCATGTCCTCCGGCCGGATCCCCAGGATAACTTCGCGGCCGGCTTGGCCTCGGGCGGCGCGGCTCAGCCTCGCCGGCAGTTCTAGGCCGAAAGCGGCACCTCGTTCAGTGAACGTCAATTTTTCGCTTTCAGCCCGTAGCGTGCCAGGGACCAGGTTCATCGCCGGCGAACCGATGAAGCCGGCGACGTAGAGGTTGTCCGGCCGGTTGTAGAGTGTCAGCGGCTCATCCACCTGCATGATCTGTCCGTCTTTCATCACGCAGATGCGGTCGCCCATGGTCATCGCTTCGACCTGATCGTGCGTGACGTAGATCATCGTCGCGTTGAGGCGGGCGTGCAGTTTGCTGATCTCGGTGCGCGTTGAGACGCGCATCTTGGCATCGAGATTGGAGAGCGGCTCGTCGAAGAGAAACACCTTGGGTTGACGAACAATCGCACGGCCCACGGCGACGCGTTGCCGCTGCCCGCCTGAAAGCGCCTTGGGCTTGCGGTCGAGCAGGTTTTCCAAACCTAGCATCGCGGCCGCTTCCCTGACGCGCCGGTCGATCTCCGCCTTGGAGAATTTTCTCAACTTCAGCCCAAAGCCCATGTTGTTGTAAACCGACATGTGGGGATAGAGCGCGTAGTTCTGGAAAACCATCGCGATGTCCCGGTCTTTGGGCAGCACGTTATTCACCACCTGATCCCCGATGGTGATGTCACCACCCGAGATTTCTTCCAGCCCGGCGATCATACGCAGCGTCGTGCTTTTTCCGCAGCCGCTGGGACCGACGAGGACCATGAACTCGCGGTCCCTAATCTCCAGGTTGATCCCCTTGACGGCGGTGAACGCCGCGTTCTTTTCCGAAGCGGGGTAGATTTTGGTGAGATTTTTTAAGGTGACGTTGGCCATGGGGTGAGGCCGACTGGCGGCCGACTGACAATCCGCCCGGAGGGATTGGAAGCAGAGGTGGACTTAAAATTTTTTGGGGAACGGTGGCCTGGCATGCTGGCGGTCAGACGTCCGCCGGGACCACGATCGAAGGGCTTGGGGAGTAGAGCCGCCGATTGGGCTGAGCGCCCGCCAAGAGTGTTCGACTCCGTTCGAGCGCCTTCTTGGTAACGAGGTTGGAATTCAATTCGGCGGAAAAAACGTTATCGACCCCAACGCGACGAAGCAGGCCGCTGTTTTTAAGAACGCGCAGAACAACGCTGCCGAGAACCATTGAAGGCGGAAGCTCGGCGAGCAGCGCAAAGCCGATGGCCGGTGGAATGGAAACCATGGCGACCATGGCGCAGGCAAGGGCGGCAGCGCGAAATTTTTCCCATGAGTAGCCGGGCTACTCGCAGAGCAACGGCGGGACCGACCGACGCCAGTCGGGCTTAAGCGAGTCGATTGTTTCTGCGGCCGGAGTTCTTCATGGAGAACAGAAAATAAATCGGCGCGGGGCGAACGGGCGCGGTCAGCGGCGAAGCATTGCGGCCATCCCCTGGAAATCGCCGGCTGGCCGCCACCGCAGCGTGGTGCCCTTTTTAGTGAGCGTGGGAGACACGAGCGAAAGACTTGCCGCAATTTTCCACGCCCCGCCCGGCAATGGGATGGCGAGTGGAGCGTCGTCTTCCCGGTTAAATGTATGGGCGACGACTAGAAGCGCATCACCTGCGTCTGAGATTCTCGTGATGGCTTGCCAACCTTTGGGATGACGGTAGGAAATCGTTTCCGGCCCGAAACGGGAACTGCGTCCGTGGGCGATCGTTGGCGCGGCCTGCGCGTAAAGCGCAACGGCCTGATCTACCCAAGTGTTTTGGGCCGATGAGAGCTTGAGAAAATCTCCCGACAGACAGAGTCGGCCGAGAAGGCCCGCAGTGAGACTGTAAACGGTGCGCTCCGTTTTCTCACCGGAACGAATGACGGCCCAAATCTGATTTTGGTGAGGGAGAATCAGGCGGTGGAGGTTCGCCGCGATCGCGGGAATTTCGCGGCATTCGTGAGCGTCCGAGAAACTACTCATCTCGGTGAGCGCGAGCATCGACGGCTCGAGACGATGGCCGCCGGAAGAGCAATTCTCGATGACGATGTGCGGCAGTTCGCGACGAATCCGGCGGAAGAAATCCTGCACGCCGGCGAGATGTTGCCGCAGCCCCTCACCGAGTGATTCCGCTCCGTCCACTCCGATACCAATGTTGTCGTTATAGTCCACCTTGAGGTAACCGAAGTCGGCGGCCCGGAGTTGGCCGATCACGCGTTCCGCGACATAGGAAATTGTCTCTTCCTTTCGAAAATCCAGAAAGCGGCGGTTGCCGACGGTGAGCACCCGCCCATCGCGCCTCAGTAGCAGGTCTTCGCGCGACCACAACTGGGAGTCGGGACCGCAGGTTTCCATCTCGAACCAAAGGCCGGGAACGAGGCCGGCCTCGCGAATCGCATCGGCGGTGTGCCGCAAACCGTCGGGATAGAGATCGGGGTTAGGCTGCCAATCGCCGTGGGCGCGACCCCAGTCTCCCTTGATCGGTGCATACCATCCGGCGTCGATCACCAGATATTTGATGCCGCGGCCGCGCAGCGCACCGGCGAGAGCGACCATGTTACGGTGAGAAGGTTTTCCCCACGTCGTGGCCCATTCGTTGAAGATGACTGGCAAGTTGCGTTCCGCCTCGGGCAATGGTCGACGCTGAGCGGTGGTGAGTGCGTGGCAAGCGTCGTCAAGCGAACCGGCCACGGTTGTCACGAAGGCGCGTGGAGAAGTGAACGTTTCGCCGGGGACAAGGGCTTTCTGCCAATGACCGAGTTCGCGGTCGGCCAATCCGCCGCTGAAAGCGACCGTATCGCCCCGACGATAGATCTCCATCTGCCAACTGCCGTTGTGCGCCAGTTGGGCGGCCCAGACCACGCCCGCTTTGGTATCTTCCACTGCGGCAAAGGGGAAAAATCCGCTGACCGGCAGCGATCCGACCGCGCCGAAACGTTCGCTACGGGCGCCCCAACCGCTCCAAGATCGCTCCAATTGGAGATCTTCCAGCGAACGCGTTTCAAGACGGCCTTCCATGCTCCAGACCGAGCGCATCCGGTGCAGCTGCAAGCGTCCCGGCGCATCGTCGGCGGCGAAAGGCGTGATCCCTCCGATGGAGAAACTGGAGAGCAACTCGAGCGTGATCGGCTCCTTGCCGCTATTCTCCACGGTGACGCAGCTTTCAACCCAAGACGAACCCCGCGGCCAGACAAGATCGTGGTGGATTTGCCAGCCCTTGACGTGACGACAGGTTGTGCGGATGCGAACGCCGGCGCGATCGCGCGTGACGCGTTGGCTGCGAAACGCGAGCCGGTCGACCGTGCCGCTGTTGCGCATCGTCCGGCCTTGGGCGAATCCCGGCGGCGAGGGATCGTCGGTCACTTTCAACTGCACCAGCGAGTCGAGGTTCCAGGCGGGAAATGAAATGCCGCTGGCCTCGGCATAGCCGTCGATCTCAACCCCGTGAAGTCCGCGGCGCCGGGAGCGGACGCTGGAAAGACGTGCAGTCGGAAGCAGTGTCAGCCCGACGCAGCCGCTCGCTTTGTCGTGTTCATAGCGTGCGAGAATAGAGCCCAGACGGAAATCGGCGCGGCGTCGCACTTTCATTGTCCCGGGAGTGAGCCCGTTGCTGCGGACACGGTGTCGGCAACTTCAGAAGCATACACAAAGTCGCTGAAATCCGCCGCTGCGCGTCCCCCGCCCAGATCCTGAGCGCACAGGGCGACGAAGAGCCCAGTGAAAGCGAAACCGATCTGTTTCGAAGGCGGATAGTCGTCGGAAAGAATCGTCGCATCCAGTTCGGGACCGACCGGCGTCCACGCCGCTTCGTTTTGAAAATAGAATCGCAAACCTGCGCCCCTCAATTCCGCGCGAAGTCTGATCGGACCCTCGGGAGGAAGTGGGATTGCGGTCGGCAGGATTTCGCGCGGCACGTTCGCGTCGCGGGCGAGCAGACGCAGACTACGGCCCAGCGCTTCGTCGCGGCTCACCGCCAGATAGTAGTAGCAGGCTGTATTGTAGAAGAGAGCAAGGCCGGCCATCTGGAGAAAAGATGCGGGCGCGGCATCTACAGTGACCTCAATGTTGCAGTGGTGGTGCTGCACGCGCAGACCGACGAGGCTTTGGTCGAAAAGCGAATCAAGGGACTCGCGCCCCTTGAGACGGAGAAATCCAGTGCGTTCGTTAAGACTCAACCATGATTCGTCCGCGGGTTGGCGTAACGTCTGCCAAACGGGTGTCAGATTGGCGTCGAGAAACCGATCGGAATAACCTTCGTCGCCGGTCGTGAGTCGATGGGCCGGTGCCTCGTAGAAGTCACGCGGTGCATTGCCGCCGTGCGCCATCACCGGCCACCCGCTCACGGTCCACAAAACGTTTTGAATTGCCGTTTCGCGACCGAGAATGCAACGGCGGTGGGGTCCGACAGGGCGCGAACAGAGATGCGCCAAATACCAGCTTCCGTCGGATGATTCTACCAGATTGCCGTGTCCGGCTTTTTGCAGACGGTTTCCCGGCTCGTGCGCCGAAGTGAGCATCGGGTGGTGAGGAGAAAGTTCGTAGGGCCCGGCGATTTCCCGCGAGCGGGCCACCGTCACGGCATGCGTCCAGCCGGATCCGCCCTCGGCCGTGATGAGATAATAGTAGCCATTACGCTGGAGCAAATGGGGCCCCTCGGTGCGCCGCAGATCCTCCGAGCCCTTGAAGATATTGATCGGAGCGCCGAGCAGTCGGCAACCGCTCCGGTCGTATTCTTGGAGGAGGATTCCTGCGAAATGATGACGGTCGGGGCGCGGGTCCCAGAGCATATTCAACAACCAAGTGCGTCCGTCATCGTCGTGGAAGAATGAGGGATCGAATCCGCTGCCGTTGAGATAGACAGGATCGGACCAAGGGCCGGCCGGCGAAGGTGCAGTGATCAGGTAGTTCGCGAGATCCTTGTGCGTTCCCCGCGCATTCTTCACGTCGGTGTAAACGAGGTAGAACAGTCCGGCGTGATAGCTGAGCGCGGGCGCCCAGACTCCGGCGGAATCCGGGCAGCCGCGCAGTTCGAGTTGAGAGTTGCGAGTCACGGCGTGCCCGAGTAAGCGCCAGTTTGCGAGGTCGGTGGAATGGTAGATCGGCACCGCAGGCCACCACTCGAACGTCGACGTCACCAGGTAGTAGTCGTCTCCGACGCGGATGACGCACGGGTCAGGATGGAAACCCGGAAGAACTGGGTTTGGGACTTTCACTCCTCAGTAGACCATCTCGACCATTTGATGGGCGATGAATTCGGGCACGATGAACGTGACGGCGCCGTCGCTCTGATTGAAGGCCAGCGACTCTCCGTTTGGGACGAGACGGACGGAGCGGATTTTACGGGGAAGACGAACCGTGACGCGCACGTTGTGCAGCGGGATGAGGTCTTCGATGATTTCAATCGGCTTGTGGGTCCCCTGACCGGCGATATCGGTGCTGCCTCGTCGCGACTTCGGCGCGTAGAGCAGGTGGGCGACGAAACGCTTCTGCTTCTTCTGCTCGAGCAGATTGAATCGTCCGTCGGTGGGAAGAGAGGTGCTGACCGGCAGTTCCTTGCCGAGCAGATGGCTCACGGCCGCGAGGAAAAAATCCCTATACAGCGGCTGGCCGTAACGGGCATAACGGGTGAAGAGATCGTGCGCGAAATACACGACTCGGTCGGTCGCGACTGCCGCGGGAGATACCGGTTCAGATGCATCGGGTGCGTGTTGGTGCGAACAGAAATGCTCCCATGTGCGACTGAAGAATGTGGCACGCCGTTCGACGAATCGCCGGGCATGAGTCGGCTCGATTTCGTAGCAACCGCCATGGATGACGATGGGGGTTCTGACCGGAACGTCGGGCGTGGCGGCGGTTGCGACAAGGTAGTCGGGATCGAACGACGAGCGTCCGACCAACTGCGCGCCGGGGTGGAAGACGAAGCGGTCACCCGCCGCGTTGATGAGTGCATTGCCCGCCGCGATGACGCGGCCGCCCGCCTTGACGAAACGCCGGGTCCGATCTGCCAGTTCCTCTGTCATTTCAAAACCCTCGGGAAAGATCACGAGATTGAATCCGGTCCACGGGCTCTTCCGGTCCAAGACCAGAAAGGGCAGGTGCAATTCCATGAGCATGCGCGCCGCACCTTCGTCGGCCGCGCTTGCGGTCAGGTGGCTGCGTGCGGCCGATTGGTTTCGTTCGGCGCTGACGAGAGCGATCCGGGTCACCGCCGTCACGCTTTCGCACCACGCCTCCTTCGATTCGACTTCGGCATAGGCGGCGCCAATCAGGTCGTAGGTATCCCGATTCATCGAGCCATCCGGATGCAGCTGATCGCCGACTGAACATTTCGCGCCGTAGGCGAGCATGGCCGCGCACTCGTAGCGCAGTGCGGCCTTACGTTTGAATCCTCCGAATTCGCCCCACGTCGTGTGGAATTTTCCCGTCATCCCGAGATAGTCCATGCGCGTGGTGATCGCGTAGCGCGCGGAGATGCCGAAATGGTCGTAACCCCAGCCCCCGGTCGGCAGTGACTCCAACTCCAGATGTCCATTGTAGCCGTTGTAGCGGCGAGCGCCGATCGGCACGTGGCCGGCGTTGTGGAACACACTCATCGCGCGATTCCCGGTCGAGTGCGCAGCTGTGTTGGTGCGCTCGTGGTAGCGCGTGAGCACGCGCTGTGCGTAAGCCTCAACGTCCGCGTCATTTTCAGGATTGAGGTCGAGGCTGAGCATTTCGCGCAGTGCCCCTTCCGAGTAGTCGTGCTGTGGGGCGATGATATCGAGGAACAGCCCCTCGGAGTCTTTCCAACGCTCAACCACTTCGCGGATCTGGTCACAAAGCACGTCGAGGTAGTCAGAGTTAAAACGCAGATGTTTGAACCACACTGCCTCCAAGGGACGATAGGTCACACCGTCGCGACGTTTCACGACCCACTCTGGACGTTCCATCGCGAGGCGTTCGTCCACGCCCGCGCTGAGGTAGATGCGATAGCGCACCCCGATCTCGCGGCAGGCCTCGATTTGGCGCGAAAGCAGATCGATCTTCAGGTTGGGATGCTTCCGTCCGGCCTTGGTCGGGTGATAGCTCCAACCGTGGTGACACTTGGCGAAGAGCGTCACGGAGCCTACGTGGCCGCGCTTAAGCGCTTCCTGAAAATCGCGCTTTGAGAACCGTGTGCCAACGCCCGGAATCTGGCCGGCTGTATGGTAGTCCAAATGAACTTGGCGAAAAGAGAGCATCGGCTGGTGTGATGGGGTGGAAAAAGTAGGCCGCCAGAGGGCAGGGTGCGGGGAGAGGTGCGAACCAACGTTTCCTCCAGCGGAGTTTTTGACGACGGAGCCCCAATCGACGCCGTTCGATCACGCGAGGCGCTTGCCGACGGTCACTTCTTCACGGTCGATGCGCTGAGTTCGGCCTCCGCACGATAGAGTCGGGTCTCCCGGTTGGCCTGCGTCTCGATAATTGGCGTCACACGATCGGCCGCCGCATTGGGAGGATCGCGGAGCACGCCGAGCCGCCAAGCTGCGGACAGCTGTGAATCGTTGCGGGCGTTGATTCCCCGATGACTTTTCTGGTGGCGTGCGAGGTCGGCGCGCAAGCCGGCGTCGAAGCTGGCGGCCAGTCCGTCCATGAATGCCCCGACCGATCCGTCGGCGGCGAGAAGCCGGTTGAGCTCAGCCAAGTAGGCCCGTCGCGAATCGATGCCGAGACCGACTCGGGCTAGGCGAATACCCTCGGGGAACCCAGCGGTGTTGGGCGCCAGTTCGGCGGGGATATTGCCGCGGCTGGCCGATTTGTTGACCGGGAACCATCCCGTCCGCTCGGCGAAAATCGTGTTCATCCGACGCGAGCTGAGAAAACGCAGAAAATCCAAGGCCAATTCGGGTTCCGCGGCTTCGCGGGTGATGCCGAGGACGACTTCCGGGCGAAGTGGGTCCGCGGGCGGTCCGAGGATTTCAGTGCCGAAGCGTGCATGTCCGGGACCGGGAAGCGGGAGGCGGGCGACGCCCCAGGGAAAATCCGTCTGCGCCAGCAGACTGCCGTAGGCTTGAGTGGTCGTCACGAGAAACAGCGTTCGCTGCTGCACGAAAGCGAGCAGAGCGTCTTCGGCTGCGAGTTGGAGGAAACCAGGGAGCAGGTGTCGGCCATATTCGCGGGCGAGTTCGTGTCCTGCCACCAGTCCCGGAGAATGGAGCGACCACGCACGATTGAGGTAGCGCAGAGCGAAGTAGTCGGGCATTCCGGCCTGCAGAATTCGTAGGTCGTCAATCTGCCGGATAAGCCGCTGCATTTGGCTGTCCGTGATCGTGTCCAGCAGCAGACGGCTATCCTCGCCTCCGCTGGCCATCGCAAAGAGTGGCCGGCTTTCTTTCGTGTCGAGTCGCTCGGCCAGCGCGCACACCTCCATAAATTTGTCGAATTCGGTCGGAAACTCCGGGCTGCCGCTGATCTTTGCCAGGAGGTCCCGGTTGTAAAAGACCCGGAGGGTGAACAGCGCATTCGGGACCCCGTAGTGGTCGATGAGCGCGGGAATGTAGCTGGGGTAGCTGGTGAGGCCGTCAATAAAGGTATCCCGCCACGCCGGTGAGGGAGCCACCATTCCGTCGGTGGGTGGAGGCTGGTCGTAGGGGTTTGGTTCCCGGAGCCAATTCGAGATCGGTCGAAAGTTCTGCAATGCGACCTCCTCCGTGAGGCCTTCGCCCAGTTGGACCAAGTCGGGTGCCGTGCGCCCGGCGAACTGAGTGCGCATCCATGCGGAAAACATCTTTTTCGGAACGGCATTCTGCTCGATGCGGACACCGGGGTGCAGACGTTCGTATTCCGCCGCCACCGCCGCGAGGCCCTCGCGCACGCCCGTCTCCAACTGATAGTGTCCGATTCGCAAGATTTTCGCGGCAGGGGGAATTGCCTGACCTCCTCCGCGCAAAGCCAGCCACCCCGCGGCGCAGCCGACGACAGCGAGCAGCGCAGAGACGACGAATAATTTAGCGCGAGTAGTAAGGATCATTTGTTTATCACCACCAGCTCGTTGAGTCGTTGCCGAACCAACCAAGCCCGCGCGTTCGTGGGGAATCGGCGAAGAAACTCGCGGTAGTGAGCCGCAGTTTCCGCCAGATCACCGGTTTCTCGGCTAAGTTCGGCTGTCTTCAATATCAGGTCAGCCGAAGTGTCTTCTTTGACCATCAGCCGCCCGTCCCGGGCGCGCTGGTGGCGAAGCGCCGCAACAGGATCGGAGAGCTGGATGAGGTAGCCGTCGCTCATCAGAAAATGGTAGATCACAGCCAGCTCCGAACGCGTAAAATCTTTGGCGTAGGTTTCCAAGCGGGAGAATTCACCCTGTCTTTGAGCAGTCGTGGTCCCAGCCCACAGCCGCAGAGTGACGTGTTTGAGCAAAGCGAACTGACCGAAGTAGCGCTTGGGATGTCCGGTGTGAAGGGCAAGAAACTCCGCGGCGATTCGTTCGAGATCGGGTGTCGGGCCGCGGTGGAACTGCTCGATTCGGATTAGGAAGTAGGCGCCGGCCACGCCGATCTCGTCGTCGGGATCGCCTTTGACCACCCCCCGATAAAGTTCTGCGGCGCGATCGATATTTGCCGGGGTTCGGGGTTGGACGTTCAACAAATTCCCTGCCCGGCCAAAATGAATTTCGCGAAGTGCAGCGGGATTGCGTTCGTCGGCTCCGAGCCGTCGCCATTCCTGCTCCGACTCTTTGGTCAGCCCACGCGCGGACAACTCATACGCCTCCTTAATTGAACCGCCCGCAAGTTGGCCGACCGATCCGAACAAGGCGAGCCAAGCGATAAAGGCGGCGGCGTGGCCCAACATAAACTTATGGGGCGTTTGCATCGGAAGAGGAATAGCAGAACCAAATGATCAAATCGCGGTGGCGGCGATCGGCTGGCTCAAGTTGCCGTGAACCCGGTTGGTCGCGCCCGCAATATATTCGTCCAGACGCCGACGAAGCTGACCGAGGCGCTCTGCATAGGAGGGGTCATGAAGAAAGCTTTTTCGCTCTGCGGGATCGCGATCCAGATCAAAGAGCAACTCCGGCTCCCCTGGGGCATACCTCTGGTATTTCAGTGGTCCACGTTTCACCATGAAATTCGTCGTGGAATACTGGGAGATGACGGTGTCGTCCCACGCGGCGGAGCGGTCGCGCATCAAGGGCACTAAACTGCGACTGTCGGTGCCTGACGGCGCAGGCAGGCCAGCGAGATCGCACAGGGTCGCGAACAGGTCGCAGTGGCTCACGTTTCGGTTGATGTGGTGAGCGTGCGGAAATGACTTCGGCCAGCGAATGAAGAGGGGAACGCGCACGCTGCCCTCGAAGAACTTCTGTTTCTCCCACAAACCATGTTCGCCGAGCATCTCACCGTGATCGCTCGTGTAGATGATAATCCAGTCGTCGAGGTTCTGGCCGACTTTTTCGAGGGCGCGGGTGATCTGGCCGAAATAGTCGTCCACCGTTTCGATCATCGCATAATAGGCGGCGGTCGCCGTGCGCAATTCGTGTTCCGTCACATCAACGCCCGGCCGCACCTTTAGGCGTTGGAGAAAGGGATGATCGAAGACGGGCTCGTTCAGGAACGGCTGGACCCGATCAAAATAATACCGGAGTCGATCGGCGTCGGCGAAATACGGATAGTGCGGCTGAACGAAACTGACTTTGAGCAGCACGGGCTCACTGGGAAGCGAACGCTCGTAGCCGTGATCAGCGTAGTGGAACCGGATAAAATCGAGCGCGCCTTGCAGCGCATAGCGGTCGTTCGAATGCTGACGCGAATCCGCATTTCCGGCTTTCTGAATTTCTTTCGTCTCCGACCATTTTAGCCAACCTCGCGCAGTCGCCTGCGCGGCGTAAGCCTCCTTGTTTCGGTCGGCGATATATTCCGGCATGACGTGGCAGTCTGCGCCGATGCGTTGCCGCCAACCCTGCATTTGATCCATGCCCATGTGGTGCAGCTTGCCGCAAGCGACCGTGTGATAGGCCTCGCGGGTGAAGGCGCGCGCGAAAGTTTCGTGTCCAGGTTCCAAGTCCTCCCCATAATTTTGGCACCCGCAATTCAAGGGGAGTTGTCCCGACATCAGGCACTGCCGGCCGGGAACGCAGATCGGGGCGGCGGCGTAGGCGTGGTCGAAAATCACCGCGCGTTCGGCGAGCCGGTCGAGATGGGGCGTCCGCACGATCTTATTTCCCGCATATCCGAGCACGTCGGCGCGATGTTCGTCGTCCATAAGAAACAGGACGTTGGGGCGAGAATGGGGCATGATGAGAACGAATTGACCTGCCCCCGGGGGCTGGCGAGAACCGCGGAGTCGAACGCGTTCAATCCCGATGAAATTGAATGCGTTTGAAAGAAACGTGCCGATCGATTTCCTCCGCTTATGCCCCGCATCGTTACCCTCGATGACATCGCCAAAGCCGCTGGCTTGTCTCGTTCGACGGTGTCCTACGCCCTCCGCAACAATCCGCTGGCTTCGCCGCAGACGCGTTCGCACGTCCAGGCGTTGGCGCAGAAGATGGGCTACACACCGAACCCTTTGGTTTCAGCGCTGATGACCCACCGGCGGGGGTCGCGGCAAGTCGAGGCGCAGGGAGTGATTGCGTATGTGACCAGTTTCGGAGCGGGCAGTCAGTGGAAGGCGAGCCCATCATTTCGCCGCTTTTTCGAGGGAGCACAGACCCGCGGCAGCGAAATCGGCTACAAGGTTGAGGAGTTTGCGCTGGAGCGGGGAAAGATGAGCGCCGACCGGATGAGCGACATCCTCAATGCGCGCGGCATCCGCGGGGTGATCGTCGCCCCGCTGCCGTCGCATCACGGGGTCGTTAATCTGGCTTGGAATCAATTCTCCAGTGCGGCGATCGGTTACACGCTGTCCGATCCCGCGCTGCACCGCGCGACCTTCGACCACTACCACGGTATGCTGCTGACCATGGAAAAACTGGCGGCCGTAAAGGGCAGAACCATTGGGTTTGCCTTTCCCGAAGCCAATGTGCTCCGGGTGGATCAAATCTGGAGGTCAGTTTATTTGCTCTATCAGGCCGGCATTCCGACCAAGGAAAAGGTGCCGCTCTTCATGCCGGGACCCGGGGGCTGGACTCGCGAAAGTTTCATGGCATGGGCCGAACGCCACCAGCCCGACGCTATCGTGTGCGGTGAAGATTCGCCTCGCCACTGGCTGACGGAGATAAATCCGCAGCTGGCCCAACGCACGATCTGGGCGATGGTGAATCACCCGGGACATGACGCGACGTTGTGCGGAGTGGACCAGAATCACGAATTGGTCGGCGCCGCCGCCCTCGATCTAGTTTTCGCCCAACTCCTGCACAACGAGATCGGCGTTCCGGCAAATCCCAAGGTGGTTTTGGTCAAAGGTCGGTGGGTCGATCAGGCGCAACGCCCCGAGAAATCTCCGGTCGGGGCGCACGCCTCATAGAAGGAAGCTGACGTTCCCGTTCGCATAGGCCGCTTTTACTTCAGCGGGTCGTGCTGGGTTCAAGACTCCAGCGACGACAATTTCGCCCGAAGTCGCTGGCGTGGTCGTAAGGACGATTCGCCAGCCGCGCTGCCGCCAGTCGGGATTGCGGTCGGGGGTGCCCGTGTAGGCCGGCACCATGGCGGCTTCCACCGTGATGGACGCGAAAGGCGTCAGCACGATGAGGACCATCGACGCGGGTCCGTTGCGGATGAGCCAGCGCGTGGCATCGAGGCTCTCCGGTTTTTCGTCGGTGTGCCACAGCCAGGTGAGTTCCTTCGCCGCCCGGCTCGTCCAGCGATCATGGACGAAAAGCTGGCTGGCGTCGTTTAGCGAGACCCGCCGTTCAAGCGAATTCATAGTGTGGACTGAATCGTAGGCCGGTGCCAGCACGCACGTCGCGGAGACTCCGCGGGCTGATGCGCTCACCTCGCGCAGGCGAATGTCGTTCAGCACCGCGAAATCAACGCCGTCGAATGCATGGTAGCGGCCGTCTCGAAATTGTCCGTCGTCGGCTATGAGAAGACAGTTGTGATCGCGAGTGCGTTTGATCGCCGTGTAGCCGGTGTCGCCGGCAAGGAAGCGGCCCCTCGACCAGATCGTAAAGTGACCGGCATCAGGGTGCGCGTGGCCCGCATTGGGTTTCCACTCCGGCCGCTCCCGGCGCAAATCCGTCGCCCGGTGACCCTCCGGCGGCCCGCACTTTAACCAAAGGGCAGTCGCGTTTTTGTCGCTCCAGTTTTCCCGCCAGACGAGCACGTCGTGGTCGGTGAAGTGGTGGTAGGCTGGCGCAGGCGTCTCGACCTTCGCCGGAGAGGCAAGCAGATCCTCACACGACCAGAGCAGGTGGAAGATGCCGACTCTTTGGAGGGAGTAGTCGCGGCCCAGGAGTTGTCGGAGTGACGCATTTAGCGTGGGGTTTGGCCCCCGAAACCGACGCAGCCCCAGCAGCGACCAGACGCTCCAACGGGTGGGCACGGAATGCCACGGCTTTTCGTAGCCGGGCTGGCCCTTTCGCGGTCCCCAATCGGCAAAGTCAAAAGCGAAATCTCCTCCCGGCAGGGTGTGGTGGAGCACGAAATCTTCCACGCCGACAAAGGGCTGACCGCCAAACCAATCTTTACCGGTCAGCCGCCGTTGCACGGCCGCGAAAATGACGTGCCAGTGGAACGCGTAGTTGAAGTAAGAAACGCCCTCGTAAAAAAGACCGTCCGCGCAAAGCGCATCTCCGCTCCTCCGCATGAAAGTCGTTGCGCACGAGATCCAGTCGTCGGCCTCGGCTTCCGTTCCTGAGAGGGCAAATCCTGCCACCCCCAAGCCGGCGGCCGGAATGAAAACGTGATTCTGTTCGTAGGACCAACCCGAGTGCCGTGTATTGAAATGGTGATACACCGCTCGCGCCTGAGCCGTGATCGCAGTGCGCACGCCTTGCGCCTCGTCTGAGGACAGTTGATCGTGAAGCCAATCGTGGTAAAGTGAGACCCCGAGCAACCAATGACCAATCATGAGATCACCGTTGGAGCGGCCGGCTTCGATGACGACGGACGTGTCGCGCATTTCAAGAATCGCCGGCAAGAAGCGGCGCGCCGCCTGGAGGTAGCTTGGTTTCCTGGTTACCCGATGGAGGAGTGCGAGCCATGCGGCGTGGAGAATCTCGTAGCCCGCCAACTCCCCGTTCGGTTTGAAGGCCGAAAATGTGCTCTCATCTTGGGCGATCCCGAGGGCGTCGTCCGGCGGGATCATCCTGGTGAACGCGCTTGGAAGACGAGACAGCCGAGCGCGCACCGCGGCGATATCCGACTCGGAGGCCAAGAGGCGCGGCCATTTCCCGGCGAAGTCGGCGGTCAACCTGGTCGGACCGCTCGTGTGCGTCAAAGTGGGCGGGGAAGGAGCCGGAGTCGCCTGGCCCGCGCCTTTGGCGACAACGGTGCCGAGTGCGGCGGCGACGGAGGCGGATTTAATAAAATCACGACGCGACAGATTTTGCACGGCTGAATTTTCTCGGGGTTGGCGACGGGGAAATGGTCGATGTAAAGAGAACAATGAGAGTTTCACCGGTCTCGCAATACGAACTGCGCCGAGTCGAACGGCGTCGAATCAAACGGCGTCGCGGAGCGGCGCGGGATGGCTCAGCTCACCCTTGTTTCCCGTCCCCTTAACCCCGACCACCGTGCAACGTCTTCGAACTCCTTTTTCGCGAAATACCCTTTCGCTGGCATCACTCCTCCTCGTCTTTGCGCCTCTAGTGCAAAACGTTTCCGCCCAAACTACTACTCCGGTCGTCGACGAATCCACGGTCGAACTTTCACCATTCGAAGTCCGGTCGAGTCGCGATGATGGTTACGTCGCAACCAATGCCATTTCCGGCACCAAGCTCAACACGCCGATCAAGGACATCCCCATCGCGATTCAGGTCGTTACGGAGGATCTCATCCGAGATTTACAAGCAGTAACGATTGAGGACGCGACGCGGTATGCCACCGGCGTTAGCCAGCCGGTCGGCAGCTCCGAGTTCGGCGCCGTGGACGGTCGCTTTAACCTGCGGGGCTTTTCGTTCGCCAGTCCCAAGCGCAATGGCTTTAGTACCACGGGCACGATCGATATGACCAACGTCTCCCGCATTGAGATTCTGAAGGGCCCGGCATCAGTTTTGTATGGTGAGGCGACGGCCGGCGGCATCGTGAATTACATCACGAAGACTCCGAAGGCCAAGGCCGAATCCTCCATCCAGGTTCAGTATGGCAGCTATGATTTTTACCGCGCTCAGGTCGATGCGACCGGTCCGCTGGGGAAATTTCTTGGCGGCGAATTGCTCTATCGGGTCGATGCCTCGATTCTGGACAAGAGCAGCCATCTCAACGACTACGACTTAAGGCAGGCGTTTATTTCGCCCCAGCTTCAATGGAAGCCTTTGGCTAAAACCACGGTGAGCCTCCAATACGAATTCCTCAAACGCGACGGACAGGTGCGGAGCAAGGTTCCGATCTACAACACCGTAGCAAAAGCCTTCTGGGATGCCTTGCCCACCACCGATCCTCGCAAGACCTCCTCGAATTACAACCAACTGCCGCGTATCAATCCGGACGGATCAATCACGAACGTCGGGCGTCCTTATTGGAATGCCATCGCCGACTATATCGATTGGGACATCAACAACGCCGGCACCGAAAACTACAGCGACGCCAAATCCGAGATTTTTAACCTAACCGTCGAACAGCAATTTACCCCAGATTTGACGGGTCGAATTGCCTACGATGTTTACAACGTTAACATCGATGCCCAGAGCGGCAGTCAAAACCGGCTTCGCGCTGGTGGCGATGGTCCCGAGCGCTTTGCCAGCCGTCACTACCGCGGTAACTATCGTCAGACCCTCCAGGCCGATCTGGCGGGCACGCAAAGATTTGGTGCATTCAAAAATCGGTTTCTCTTAAACTACGAATATTTTACGGAGGATAACTACCGCATCACCACCTCCCGCGATAACCGTGGTTCCTCTCCGACGATATCTGATGCGCCGCTATACTACTATTTCAATTCGTCGTACAATCGCACCAGCATCCGCGTCAACGGCGTACCTACACCGTTGCCGATCGGCTATCTGGGATTCGTTCCGGTTCCCTTACAATCGATCAACTCGCGGAATTCAATCGAGACGAACGCGATTGCCGCGAACGACACCCTTTCATTCTTTAACAATAAACTGAGTGTTCTTGGTGGAGTACGTTATCAAAAGTCGAGTCAGGTGCTGCGTAACCTTGACCGCTACGACTTGCTGAGCGGGGCAAGCATTGCCACCGGCAGCGTGCAGACTCCGGCGGATGTAACCCGGACCACGCCCATGGCTGGCCTGAGCTTTCAGGCTACCAGTTGGATGAACGTTTACACTCTTTGGTCGCAGTCGTTTGTGCCTCAGTTCGGCACTGCCATGAATGAATTCGGCGACGATTACCCCTTGAAGCCGGTCGTGGGCGAAAGCTTCGAGGTTGGTCTGAAGGTCGCGGACGAAGAAGGACGCTTTTCTGCAACCATGGCGGTGTTCGACATTACCAACAAGAACCGCAGTCGTTTTGGCGGTCTAATCGCCACCGGGCCGTTGACCGGTCAGGGCTATACGATTCAAACCGACGCTGAGGGTTCCCAGGGCTTCGAGCTCGATGGCGTGTATCGGCCGATCAAGAATTGGCAGGTCCTCGTCGGCTATGCTTATACCGACTCAAGGATCGACGATCCCCTCTTTGCCGAGCCTGTCAGCCTGATTGATCCGAATAGTCCGCGTGATGTGCGCATCCCCGGCGTGCCCCGTCACCAAATCAATCTGCTGCAAAAATACACCTTCAATGATGGTCCGCTTAAGGGGTTCGCAGTCAATTTCGGTGCCAACTATCAAGGCGAACGGCGCGGCTCAGAATCGGCGCAAGAGGTCATCACTATACCGGCGGTTTGGGTGTATGACGCCGGTGCCTCCTACTCGACGAAGATCTTCGATCGTCGCACGGACCTCCGCCTCACTGTCGCCAATGTCTTCGACAAAAAGTATGTGACGACCGGGCCGTTCCTCGGCGATCCACTGACATTCCGCTTCGCGATCCGCACCCAGTTCTGATCGACGACGCCAGCCTTTCAGGATTCAACCGGGGTGCAGGAAAATGCACCCCGGTTTATTTTCGGCGATGCATTTTCCTATTGGCGAATGACGACCGGATAATATCCCCGAGCGGAAGTTCCTTCGCGTTAAACCGACGCGGTGGGCGCCCCCTCCGTGTCAGTCGCGTTCTCGGACAGAAACACCGGGCGCGTCTCGCCGGCCGCCGCGACTACGGCGACACGGTGAAACCTTACGTTTCGGGCGTGGCGGACGTAGAAACCATGGGACGGAAGAGGTCCCCACATGGTCGCCTCAGGGTAGGCATCGGCCCGCTCAGGAAAAGCCTCGGCAGCATGCTGAGGAACGCTCGAAACAACGTTCTCAATCCGCACGTTTTCGAATGTAATAGCCTCGATCGGATGAGACGGTTGACCGGTCAATGAAGAACCTACGTCGCCGGCTCCCGAAACGATCACGTTTTGAATCATGACGTTCCTCAATCGGCCGATAGCCGGTTTCGCGAGATGGGGAAGATGGGGACGGGCGCGATTCGCGAGCCGAATGAAGAAGGGTGAGCGCGTCCCGGTGACGTGAAGATTGGAAATGACCACTCCGTCCAGCGTTCCGCCGTCCACGATCTCAAGGGCCACGGCGGATATACCCTCCGGATGGCCATAGATACCGTCGGGGGCCGCGGATGGTTTGATCACGCAGTTATTGATCGCAATGTTGCGAAACCCGCCGGTGGTTTCGGTGCCGAGTTTGATCGCGTTGCAGCGACTGCTGATAATGCAGTTCGAGATGACGACGTTTTCGCACAGCGCGGGCCCGGTGCTCTTGAGTGTGATGCCGTCGTCATCGGTATCGCCGATGCAATCGCTGATCGTAACGTTTCGGCATCCGTCGATATCGATCATGTCGTTGTTGCGATTCGCGTGATTCCAGACGCGCAGTCCGCGCAGCGAAACGTGATCGCAGTTGAGGTAGTGCTGCATCCACAGCCCCGAGTCGCGCAGCCGCAGATCGACCACGCGAACATCGCTACAACTCACAAACTGAAGCAGGCGCGGACGGCCGTCGGCATCGTTACCGCCAAAAGGGAAAGCCGCACCACGCCCGTCAATGGTCCCGGAGCCGTAGAGCCCGATACCGGTCTCGCTCTCGGCGTAGACGAGCGCTCGGAAGCCTGCCGGGTCCTTTTGCGAGCGGTAGCACGGCGTCGGCTGCACCGGATAGTCAGCGGGATTGGTGCTGCCCAATACGCGCGCCCCGGGCAGTACATGAAGGTGAACGTGGCTTCGGAGGCGGACCGTGCCGGTCACCCATTCCCCCGGAGGAAATTCGACAACACCTCCCCCGACGGCGTGGCATTGGTCAATGCAGGTCTGAATGGCGGCGGTGTTGACGGTTTTTCCGTCGGGTTCTGCGCCCCAGGTGGCAATGGATTGAGCAGCCATGTGTGGCTTAGGATCGGCGGACTCTGAACCAGTCAAAGTCTGCCGGCGTTTCGGTTCGGGTTCCCCGACTGGTAGCGAACATGCCGATGAATACGCCGGTAAACCCTCCCGCGACCTCGGTCGAAAGCAGATAGCTGGGCAGCGAGCCGACGAGCGAATAGTCATCGTCGATCAC
>Ga0335394_10001810_pt1 | contig 24083 bp, 22 predicted proteins | sample MAT03_FD_205741 | JGI IMG/M metagenome (GOLD analysis project Ga0335394, IMG submission 205741) | Freshwater microbial communities from Lake Fryxell liftoff mats and glacier meltwater in Antarctica - MAT-03 (spades assembly) (version 2) ...
GGCAGCCGCGCCAGCTGCTACGCGAGCTGGTCGGCGAGCGACCGGATCCAGGACCTGTCCGGTAACGCGAAGGAGTGGACCATCGCTCGCCTCCCCGGCGTCAACCCGCTGCGCGGCGGCGCCTCCAACAACGAGGGCACCGGCATCACATGCAGCCTCAGCTTCACGTCGGCGAACGACGCGTTCTTCTTTCCCAACGTCGGATTCCGCTGCTGTCGCTAGCCACGAGGCGGGCGGGGGCGCACGGCGTGTTGCGTTGGCGCCGCCCACACCCGCAACAGCCGTTCACACCCGAATGGCCCGACCGCCAGGCATCCTTGTACTTTCGATAGGTTGCATTCGTCGTCGGACGGAACTTCGAGGTGGGCTTCTGCTTGCAGAGTGCCCCCACACGACCGTACGATTTCAGCCCACGGTCCTTTCCAGGGGTCTCATGAAGCCAAGCCATCTCATCCTCGCCGCCACGCTCGCCGCCCCCGCGCTCCTCGCCCCTGCGCTGGCAATCGCTCAGCCCAGCGCGCCTCAGCAGCGCGCCTATACGCCGACCACCGGGCAGCCCAACCCGATGCCGGGCGGCTTCCATGATCGCCAGGGCCGCCTGATGATCGGCTTCTCGCTCGGCCTTGGCGGCATGAAGTCTGGCGACGACGACGTGCAGTGTGGCAACTGCGACTACGATCCTATCTCCGGGGAGTTCGACTTCCACATCGGCGGCATGCTGAGCCCGCGCTTCGCGCTGATGTTCGAGGCCCAAGGCAACGCCCAGACCATCGAGGAGAACACCTACGGCGCGACCAGCCTGGTCCAGGCGACCGGCATGATCGCGGCGCAGTACTGGCTCTCGACGCAGCTCTGGATCAAGGGCGGCATCGGCGGCGCGAGCCTGGGCTACAGCTACTCGGATGACTACGATCCCAACCAGGACGCCAGCAAGGAGATCGCGCAGGGCGGCGCCATCATGGGCGCGGTCGGGTACGAGCTCCTCAGCGCGCGCACGTTCTCGATCGACGCCCAGGCCCGCATGATCGTGGGCTCGTACAAGGGCGGCCAGGACGTGTCGTCGGGATCACTCGGTATCGGCTTCAACTGGTACTGATCGAGGAGCTGGCGTTCGCACATCGGTGAACGTAGCTTCGTGATGGCAGCGGCCGGGGCTCAGCGCTCCGGCCGCGCTGGTTTTCGGTATCGTGCGCGCCGATGCGAGCCAACCCGAACTTCCAGAAGCTAACGGCCGGCTACCTCTTCCCCGAGATCGGTCGGCGCGTGCGCGCGTTCGTGGCGGCGCATCCCGACGCCCAGGTGATCCGCCTCGGTATCGGCGACGTGACCGAGCCGCTGGCGCCCGCGATCGTCGCCGCGATGCACGCCGCCGTCGACGAGATGGGCGTCCGCTCGACCTTCCGCGGCTACGGCCCCGAGCAGGGCTACGACTTCCTCCTCGACGCGATCCGCGAGCACGACTACCGCAGCCGCGGCGTCGAGATCGGCGCTGACGAGATCTTCGTCTCCGATGGCTCGAAGTGCGACAGCGGCAATCTGCAGGAGCTGTTCGCCGCCGACGCGGTGATCGCGATCGCCGATCCGGTGTACCCGGTGTACGTCGACTCGAACGTGATGGCAGGCCGCACCGGCGCCCCCGGCCCCGACGGTCGCTATCCGGGCCTGGTCTACCTGCCGTCGACCGCGGCGACGGGCTTCGTGCCGGCGCCTCCCGAGGCTGGCGGCATCGACGTGGTGTACCTGTGCTCGCCCAACAACCCCACCGGCGCGGTCATGACGCGCGCCGATCTGACGGCGTGGATAGCGTGGGCCAAGCGGCACGACGCGCTGATCGTCTTCGACGCGGCCTACGAGGCGTACATCCAGGACCCGGCGCTGCCCCACTCGATCTTCGAGATCGACGGCGCCCGCTCCTGCGCGATCGAATTGCGCAGCTTTTCCAAGCGGGCCGGGTTCACCGGCGTGCGATGCGCGTTCATGGTCGTGCCCAAGGAGCTCCGCGGCGTCGGCGCCGGCGGCGAGCTGGTGTCGCTCAACGCGATGTGGAGCCGACGTCACTCGACGAAGTTCAACGGCGCGTCGTACGTGGTGCAGCGCGGCGCCGCGGCGTCGTACAGCGCCGAGGGTCGGGCGCAGACCCTGGGCCAGGTCGCGTTCTACATGGAGAACGCGGCGCTCCTGCGGGCCGGGCTGACCGCGGCCGGCTTCACGGTCTTTGGCGGCGAGCACGCGCCGTACATCTGGCTGGCGACGCCGCCCGGCGTGAAGTCGTGGGACTTCTTTGACCGGCTGCTCGGCGAGACCCACCTGGTCGGCACGCCGGGCTCGGGCTTCGGCCCCGGCGGGGAGGGCTACTTCCGCCTGTCGGCGTTCAACTCGCGCGCCAACGTCGAGGAAGCGGTGGCGCGGCTCAAGCAGGCCTTCGCCTGACGACTCGTCGAGGCGGCGAACGTCGCCGCACGCGTCGGCGCACCGCTCGCCGCTACTCCTGCGACACTCGCACCGCGGCGCCGGGCGGCACCTTGCTCACGTCGAGCTTGAGGTCGACCACCGAGGCGTTCTTGCCGACCTGGCGGACGACGAACTCGCTGCCGCGGATGATCTTGTCGTTGGCGTCGAGGAGCACGCCCTTCCAGCCGGCCGCGATGCCGTCGGTGGAGCCTACGTTGATGGTGATGCGGGTGCCGGGATCGAGGGCCCGCACGTCGGTGATCTCGCCCATCCGGTCGTCGGCCAGCGCGGTCTTGCCCTCGCAGTTGGGGTTGGCAGGGTCGAGATGCCGGCGGTCGCATGCCGGGAACTTGCACAGCGCGAAGCGCCGGTCGGGTACCGCCGGACACGGCGCCGAGGCCTGACAGGCCTTGTTCTCGGGATCGACCGGGTCGGGGCACACCGTCTTGCAGCCCGGCCACTGGGGATCGTACTTCACCGGGCAGGTGTCGATGCACTCGGGCTTGCTGGGGTCGAACGTGAACTTCGTGCAGACGAAGCCGTTGACCGGCACCGCCGGCAGGTTGGGCGGGTTGACCACCGACAACGCCAGCCAGTCGACCGCGTCGGACGGCGGGTCGGGTACCCACTCGACGCGCAGCGCGTACTTGCCGGCGTCGCCCCGCGCCGACGCGTAGATCTGGACGTAGAGCTGGCCCTTCGCGCCGTTGACGAGGACGGTCTTGTTGGTCTTGCGCGAGCGCGTGCGCTGGTTGGGCCGCGCCGCGCCGAGCAGGTTGCCGTAGTCGTCGAACACCTCGAAGGACAGGTCGAGCCCGGGCCGCGGCGGCGTCCACGTGAGCCGAAGGCGCAGCGTGCCGCGCTCATCCTTGGGCAGCTCGATGACCTTCCAGTCGACGCGGTCACCGCCCGGATAGGTCACGATGCCCGACGAGCGTGCGGCGCCGTGGTCGAGCTTGACGGGCGTCGCGCCCTTCTGCCGGCCGTCCTCGCCCGTCGCCAGATCTTGCGGCACGTTCTTTAGACACCCGGCCCCGAGCAACGTCCCGACCAGCAACGTCCCGACCAGCAACGTCCCGACCAGCAACGTCCCGACCAGCCGCGACCTGACCAGCCGCGACCTGACCAGCCGCGTCCCGACCAGCAGCGACCTGACCAGCCATGCACCCGTACGCCCCGACAACTTGCGATCTCTCATCGCGTCCCTCCTCGCCGACGCCCGCGCCGGTGGCCCAGCATAACGCGACCGACCCGCCATGCACCAGCCGCGGGTGGCGCGGTAGCCTGCGCCCGCCATGGCCGACTTCGAATACTCCGAGATCCTGCCGCTAGGCGACGACCCGACGCCGTACCGGTGCTTGACCACCGACCACGTCGGCACCTTCAGCGCGGCGGGCCGCACCTTCCTCGAGATCGCGCCCGCGGCGCTGACCTTGCTCACCCGCGAGGCGATGCGCGACATCGCGCACTTGTTGCGGCCCGGGCACCTCGCGCAGCTGCGCCGGATTCTCGACGATCCCGAGGCGTCGCCCAACGATCAGTTCGTCGCGCTCGACCTGCTCAAGAACGCGAACATCGCGGCCGGCGGGGTCTTGCCGATGTGCCAGGACACCGGCACCGCGATCGTGATGGGCAAGCGCGGCCATCTGGTCTTCACCGGCGGCGGCGACGAGGCGCTCATCGCGCGCGGCATCTTCGAGACCTACCAGACGTCGAACCTGCGCTACTCGCAGCTGGCCCCGCTCGACATGTACAAGGAGGTCAACACCGGCACCAACCTCCCGGCGCAGATCGAGCTCTACGCCGACGACGGCGACGAGTACCACTTCCTGTTCATGGCCAAGGGCGGCGGCTCGGCCAACAAGAGCTACCTGTACCAGGAGACCAAGGCGCTCCTGAACCCCAAGAGCATGCTGGCCTTCGTCGAGCAGAAGCTGCGCAGCCTGGGCACGGCGGCGTGCCCGCCCTACCACCTGGCGATCGTCGTCGGCGGCACCTCGGCCGAGCACGCGCTCAAGACGGCGAAGCTGGCGTCGACCCGCTACCTCGACGAGCTGCCCGACCACGGCTCGCCGCTCGGCCACGGCTTCCGCGATCGGGGGCTCGAGGCCGAGATCTTCGCGCTGGCCGGCACCACCGGCATCGGCGCGCAGTTCGGGGGCAAGTACTTCTGCCACGACGTCCGGGTGATCCGGCTGCCGCGCCATGGCGCGTCGTGTCCGGTCGCGATCGCGGTGTCGTGCTCGGCCGACCGCCAGGCCAAGGGCAAGATCACGCGCGACGGGGTCTTCCTCGAGGCGCTCGAGCGCGACCCTGCGCACTACCTGCCCGAGATCTCGGGCGAGCACCTGGGCGGGGAGGCGATCGCGATCGATCTGTCGCGGCCAATGTCCGAGATCCGCGCGACCCTGTCGAAGTATCCGATCAAGACCCGGCTGTCGCTGTCGGGGCCGCTGGTGGTCGCCCGCGACATCGCCCACGCCAAGCTCAAGGAGCGCCTCGACGCCGGCCAAGGGCTGCCCCAGTACCTGAAGGACCACGCGGTCTACTACGCGGGTCCGGCCAAGACGCCGGTCGGCTACGCGTCGGGCTCCTTCGGCCCGACGACCGCGGGACGCATGGACAGCTACGTCGAGCTGCTGCAGAGCCACGGTGGCAGCCTGGTGATGCTGGCCAAGGGCAACCGCAGCAAGGCAGTCACCAAGGCGTGCGCGACCCACGGCGGCTTCTACCTGGGCTCGATCGGCGGCCCGGCCGCGCGCCTGGCCCAGGACTGCATCAAGAAGGTCGAGGTCCTCGAGTACCCCGAGCTCGGCATGGAGGCGGTCTGGCGCATCGAGGTCGTCGACTTCCCTGCCTTCATCGTCGTCGACGACAAGGGCCACGACTTCTTCGCCGACCTCGAGGGCTCGCTCAAGGTGGTGTCGTGACGCGCGCGGCGCTGCTGTCGACGATGCTGGTGGTGGTGGCAGGGTGTGGCGGCGCGAACGGCTCGGGCTCCGCGGCTGGCGCGCCGACGACCACCGCGCCGACGACCACCGCGAGCGGCGGTGCCGGTGACGGTGACCGCGGGGCCGGGGCGACCGCCACGCCGTCGGGCAAGATGCGCGTCGAGTGTCCGACCGGCGACGCGCTCATCGCCGCGGCCCGCGCCCACTTCCAGGCGCCGACGGGCGAGCTCACCGTCGCGTGCGTCGCGGTCTTCACCGACCGCGCGTACCTCGTCTTCGACGGCACCCACGCCTCGCCGACCGACTACAACGCGGCGCTGGTGACCGTGCTGGTGGACCCGAGCACCGACACCGCGGTGTGGTCCCAGGGCGTCGCCGAGTTCACCGTGCCGACCAGCGCCGTCGAGCACCTGACCGACGCGACCATGACCGCGGTCGACCTCGACGGCGACGGCCGCGACGAGATCGTCACCGTCGCCGGCAGCGCCGCCGCCGGGCAGGCCTCGCAGTCGCTCGCGGTCTACACCGTCGGCGCCGATCGCCTCGTGCCGGCCGGCGAGGTGCCCTACAGCTACGACAACCGCCTCGGCGCCACCGCCCCGGCGGCGCGCTCCTCGTGCGCGACCACGTGGACCCTCGTCGGCGGCCCCGACGGCTCGAAACGCCTCGAGCTGATCGTCACCGCCGCGCCCGTCACCACCGCGAACTGCCTCACGCCCGGCCGCCACGTCCTGGCGTGGAACGGCAAGGCGCTGGTCGAGGTCCCGTGACCGCCCCCCGCACGACCATCCGGGGGTCAGCTCCGAGCAAGCGCGTGCCCGACTCGGTGAAAGCATACATCGCGAGGTTTCCCGACGACGTGCAGCGCACCCTGCGACGCGCCCGCACCATCCTCCGCAAGGCCATGCCGGGCGCCGACGAGAGCATCAGCTACCAGATCCCGACCTACAAGCTCGGCGGCGCCGCGGTCCTGTACTTCGCCGGCTGGAAGCAGCACTGGTCGCTCTATCCGGCGACGCCGCTGGTGGTCACCAGGTTCGCCAAGGACCTCGCCGGCTACCGGGTCGCCAAGGGCACGATCCGCTTTCCTCTCGACCAGCCGATGCCCACCCACCTCATCGCCGGCATCGCCTCGCTGCGCGCGCAAGAAGCGGCGCGCAGCGCGAAGCCCAAGCCCGCCGCGAAGTCCAAGCCCGCCGCGAAGTCCAAGCCTGCCGCGAAGTCCAAGCCTGCCGCGCAGTCCAAGCCCGCCGCGAAGCCCAAGCCCGCCGCGAAGCCCAAGCCCGCCACCAAGTCCAAGCCCGCCGCGAAGCCCAAGCCCGCCGCGAAGAGGCCCGCCACCAAGTCCAAGCCCGCCGCGAAGAGGCCCGCCGCCACGCCGAAGCGCCGCTGACTACTCGGCGAACGAGCAGTCGTAGTAGGTCAGATCGACGATCGAGGCGAAGCGCTCGGCGGTGCCGGCCTGGTAGATCGCGCCGTAGCTGTTGTCGCCCGCGCCGTACTCGTACGCGCGAATCGCGGTCCCGGTCGCGGTGTGGACCAGGTCGACCACGTTGAGCTGGTCCTCGTCGACCAGCGTGAGGCCGTTGGCGAGCGAGGTCGCGTCGGCGTAAGCCACGCGGATGGCAGCCAAGGCGTTGGTGGCGTCGACGCCGGTGAGCTGGCTGGCCGCGGTCACGACGCGGGTTCCGGTCGTGGTGAATGCACCGCTGTTGCGGGTGGTGTACCAGTCACCGCCCAGCGCGCAGGTCTGCGCGTAGGTCTCGCAGTTCTCGAAGTCACCGTCGCGGATGTTGGCGACCATCTCGGTCGACTCGTAGAAGAAGATCGCGCCGTAGCTGTTGTCGCCCGCGCCGTACTCGTAGGCGACGAACGCGCGGGCACCGGCCTCGTCGTAGAGATCGACGCGGCGGAGGTCGCCCTGGTCCATGGCCGCGAAGGCCTCCTGGTAGGTCGTCACGTCGGTGTGAGCCGACTGCTGCACGGCGATGATCGCGCGCTGCTTTTCGAGGTCCGACGCCGTGGCGTAGTCCGCGACGTTGAAGTGGCGATCGCCGGTGACGTTGAGCAAAGGCTCGCCGTCGGCGCCGATGAGCTCGCCGAAGGTGGTGCCGAGCACGCAGGTCGCCGGCTCCGCACAGCCCGCGCCCTCGCAGTCGACGTGGGCCGAGAATCGACCGCGGGTCGACGCGGCGTAGCCCTTCACGAGCAGGCGGTAGCTGCCCGCGCCGAGGTTCTTCTGGAGCGACGAGTACAAGCTGCCGTGGGCGTCGTCGTTGCGGGCGGTGTATGCGCCCCAGCTGCCGTTGGCCTTGAGCTTGTAAAGATAGATGACGGTGTCGATCTCGGGGCCACGACCGGTGATCGACGGCCCGGTGTAGAGGTGCACGCTGGCGTCACCGGTGAGCGCGAAGTTCCAGGTGTGGTGCTTCTCGGTCGCGGTCAGCATGGCCTCGGCGCCCATACCAAACTTGAGGCCGCCGTGATCGGTCGGGCGCGCGAACGAGTCGAGCTTGCCATCGGCCGGGGCCTCCGCCTCTTCGCCCTTGTCGGTCGCGGCGGGGTCGACGCAGCCGACGAGACCCAGCGAGAGCGCAGTGAACGCCACGAGAAAACCGGACTTGGTGCAGGTCGACATCGGACAACCGTTCAGCAACCCCCATGCCGCCCTCGACCCGACTTAACCCATTGGAATCGCATGACCGTCGTGGCCGAAATCCGGACGCCGGCAACTCGATCAGCCGCGTCCCGTCGCCGCCGACGACAATCGTCACCCAGACCCGCGGTCCTTTCCGGGAACACGGTCCGCGCTCGACACTCCGCCCCCGGCCGCCGATCTGCCGATCTGCCGATCGAGGTCCGGGTACGCCACCCCACGACGCCGGTGATCGCGTCACTGTGCCACAGGTCAGTGGCCGAACTCATGACCAAACGCTGACGATGGCGATGGCTAACCTCGCCTAGCGTCAACGGTAATGCATCCACCGGATCTGAAGACCCTACGCCTCGAGCTGCGGGCCGCTGGGGTGTTCGAGCACTGCGAGGCGCGGAGCTGGGTCCAGCTCGCGGTGCTGCTCGGCGCGGTCGCGGGCTGTCTCTACGCGATCTCGATCGTGCCCTGGTGGGCGATCGCGCCGCTCATCGTCGTCGCGGGCATTTGCTCGACGTCGGCGGCGATGCTGGGCCACGAGGGCAGCCACAAGAGCTTCTCGTCGTCGTCGACCCGCAACTCGCTGCTGACCTATCTGATGTTCCCGCTGTTCGGTGGACTGTCGGCCTCGTTCTGGCGCGAGAAGCACGACCGCTTGCACCACGGCCACCCCAACGTCGACGGCAAAGACACCGACGTCCAGCCGTTCCCCTTCGTGTCCAGCCGCGAGGATCACGAGCGCTGTGGCCCGGCTCGGCGTTGGTTCCATCGCCACTGTCAGCGCTGGGCGTTCTGGCCGATGTCGACCTTGATGGTGGTCGGGATTCGCCGCTCGTCGCTCATCTTCATGCGCAGCGAGCTGCGCCGCACCGGCGTGACCCGGGCCTGGCTGCTCGACGCAGCGTGCCTGGTCGCGCACTACTCGGCGTGGCTGCTGGTGCCGTCGCTGGTGTGGGGCCCGCTGGTCGCGTTCGGCGTCTACACCGGCGTGTGGCTGGTGGTCGGCGTCGCGCTCGCGTGCATCTTCTCGCCCGCGCACATCGGCATGCCGATCATGAGCGACCAGCACCACGACTGGATGCACCAAGTCGAGACGACCCGCAACCTGACCTTGCCGGCCGTCGCGTCGTGGTTCTTCGTCGGGCTCGACTACCAGGTCGAGCACCACCTGTTCCCCAAGATCGCTCACCAGCACCTGCCGCAGGCAGCGGTCATCGCGTCGGCCTGGTGCGCGCGCCACGGGGTGCCCTATCACCGCCTCCCGTACACCGCCGCCTGGCTCGACTCGGCGCGTTTCATGGCCGATGCCTGGAAGCGCCCGACCCTGACGCCCGATCAGGTCCGCGCCCCCACCGTCGCCCGCGTCGCCGCCTGAGGCGACTCAGCTGAGCCGGCAGTCGGGCTGCACGCGCCCGGTGCGCGTGAGCACCAAGTGGAACAGCTGGGCATCGCGCGACCGCGACGCGCCGGCCGCCGCGAGCAAGTAGAACTTCCACATCTGGTAGAAGCGCCGGTCGTACTTGGCCGCGATCTCCGGATAGGTGCGGTCGAAGTTGGCCCACCACGCCATCAGGGTCGGGTCGTAGTCGGCGCCGAGGTTGTGCAGATCCTCGAGCACGAACGTGCCCTCGATGGCCTTGCCGAGCTGTGCCAGCGACGGCGCGACCGCGTGCGGGAAGATGTACTTTTCGATGAACGGGGTGCCGTGGCGCAGGCTGCGGTTGTTGGCGATGGTGTGGACGAGCGCGATGCCGTCGTCGGCCAGCGAGCGGTCGATGACGTTCATGACGTCGCGGTAGTTCTTGGGCCCGACGTGCTCCATCATGCCGATCGACACCACGCGGTCGTACGTGCCGGTGACGTCGCGGTAGTCGCACAGCTTGAGCTCGACCGGCAGGTGCTTCCACTTCTGGTTGCCGAGCGAGACCTGGTCCTTCGACAAGGTCACGCCGGTGACGGTGCAGCCGTACTTCTCGGCGGCCCAGCTCGCGAAGCCGCCCCAGCCGCAGCCGAGGTCGAGGACGCGCATGCCGGGCTTGAGCCCGACCTTGCGGCACACCAGATCGAGCTTGGCCTCCTGGGCCTCGGTCAGCGTGGTGGCGCCGGCCTTCCAGTAGCCGCAGGTGTAGACCATGCGCTCGTCGAGCATGCGGGTGTAGAGGTCGTTGCCGATGTCGTAGTGGGCCTCGACCGAGGCGCCCGCGCGCGACTTGCTCTGCAGGTTGAGCACGACCGCTTTCACGGTCAGCGCCTTGAGGCGCCAGCTGCCCTGCACCTTCTGCTTGAGGTTGGCGCGCATGACCTTGTCGATCATCACGTCGAGGGCGTCGGTCTCCCACCACTCGTCCATGTACGACTCGCCGAGGCCGATCGAGGCGTCGCGCAAGAGCCGCTCGTAGAACCGGTTGTCGCGGATCTGGATGTCACCGGGGCGGGTGCCGCCGATCTGGATGTCGGCATGCTCGAACAGCTCGCGCACCAGCGCCTCGCTGTCGCGGGCCCGGTCGGGCACCTTCACCGCCGGCAGGACCCGCTCGAACAGGTTCCGGATGGGCTTCGACCAACTCGGCGCAGACTCGGTATCGGACATGGGGCCATGTCTCATGCGCACCGGGCCCGGGGCAATCGCAAAACTCACGGCACGCGACGTGCTTTGTACGGCGCCATGCCATCACCGATTCTTCTTCGCGGGCGCGGACTGCTGATCGCGCTCATCGTCGTCGCGTCGTCGGGCTCGCCCGCGTTTGCCGACAAGTTTCGCGACTTCAAGGCCGCGGCCGCGAAGCCGCCGAGTTGCGGATTGATCCCGTACGATAGCCTGCAACAGCGGTGCGTCAGTATCGGTGAGCGCGTCGAGAAGTGGTGCAAGACCAAGCGCAGCGCGTGCAAGGGCGACGACAAGAAGTCCGACCTCAAGGAGCGTCTCGCCAATGGCAAGCAGTGCGTGGCCGAGCGCGAAGACGTCACGCAGGTCTTCGCGGAAGCCAAGTCCAAGCTGGCCCGCGAAAACGGCGACGTGAAGAAGTTCGCGGCGACCATCATCGACAAGATCGAGGCCGGCGAGAGCGGCCACGCCCAAGTGCTCAACGACTATCGCGGCGCGGTTGCAAACTGCGAGAAGCAGTTGAAGCTGGCGAAATGACGAACGATCAGAATGCCCTGGACGCGTTGCGCGCGGCCTTCCCCGCGGTGGCGATCGATGCCGACGCCGTGATCGGCGACGCCGCCGCGAGCTGGGTCGACCACGAGGCCTTCAGCGACGTGATCGACGGACGGCGCTGGACCGAGCTAGGCGTCGCCGACCTCGAGCCGTACCGCGAGGCGGTGTACTTCGTGACGGCCGCGGGCCTCGGGCAGCTAGCGCCGGCCCTGCTCATGGCCTGCGTCGAGAGCTACCCGGCGTGCGATCTGCTGCCTCGCTTCGTCGCGGGCGCGTTGGCGCTCGACGCCGAAGGACGGGCGCGCTGGACACCCTCGCAACGCGACGCGATCGCACGCGCCTTGGTGGCCCTGGAGCGCCTGAGTCGAGAGGACGACGCTGGCCCCTCCGCCGCCCGCGCCCTGGAGCTGTGGCGCAGCGAGCTCGTCACGACCGCAGCCTGAGCAACTTCGGCGCAGCCGCGACGCACCTGCGCAAGATCTGCTCGCGCGTCAGCCGACCGCTACGCCTCGGCGGCGCGGGGTTCTTTGGCGTACGTGATGAGCGGCGCGGCGTGCTTCTCGATCACGTCCTCGTTGATGATGACCTCACTGGCCGGCTGGCCCGGGATCTCGAACATGATGTCCATGAGCGCGCTCTCGAGGATCGCGCGCAGGCCGCGGGCCCCGCTCTTCTGCGTCGCGGCGAGCTGCGCGACCTTGGTGAGCGCGGCCCGGCCGAACTTGAGCTTCACGCCGTCCATCTCGAAGAGCTTCTGGTACTGCTTCACCAGCGCGTTCTTCGGCTGGGTGAGGATCTGGACCAGCGCCTCCTCCGACAGCTCGTGCAGTGGCGCGATCACCGGCAGACGGCCGATGAACTCGGGGATCATGCCGTACTTCAGCAGGTCCTCGGGCTGCACCTGCTGGAGCAGCTCCCACTGCGACAGCTTGGGCGGGCCGTTCTTCATCGCCGCGCCAAAGCCGATCATCTTCTGACCGATCCGGTTCTCGATGATGTCCTCGAGCCCGACGAAGGCGCCGCCGCAGATGAACAGGATGTTGGTCGTGTCGACCTGCAAGAACTCCTGTTGCGGGTGCTTGCGACCGCCCTTGGGCGGCACCGAGGCCAGCGTGCCCTCGATGATCTTGAGCAGGGCCTGCTGCACGCCCTCGCCCGACACGTCACGGGTGATCGACGGGTTGTCGCTCTTGCGGGCGATCTTGTCGATCTCGTCGATGTAGACGATGCCGCGCTGGGCTCGCTCGATGTCGTGATCGGCGTTGTGCAGCAGCGAGACGATGATGTTCTCGACGTCCTCGCCCACGTAACCAGCCTCGGTGAGGTTGGTCGCGTCGGCGATCGCGAACGGCACGTTGAGGATGCGGGCCAAGGTCTGCGCGAGCAAGGTCTTGCCCGAGCCGGTGGGCCCGAGCAGGAGGATGTTCGACTTTTGCAGCTCGACGTCGTCGTCGCGCAGGCCCGGCTTGTCGGTCTTCTGGTCGATGCGCTTGTAGTGGTTGTGCACCGCGACCGCCAAGATCTTCTTGGCGCGATCCTGACCGATGACGTACTCGTCGAGGACCTTCTTGATCTGCGCCGGCTTCGGGATGACGCCAGCACCGTAGCCGGGCTCGTCCTTCTCGATCTCCTCGGCGATGATGTCGTTGCACAGGCCGATGCACTCGTCGCAGATGTACACGGTCGGCCCGGCGATGAGCTTCTTGACCTCTTTCTGCGACTTGCCGCAGAAGCTACAGGTGAGGGACGAGTCGCGTTTCTCGACGGGCATGAGCAGTTACTTCGCGTCCTTTGCGTCGGGCTTCTTGCGGTCGAAGATCTCGTCGATGACGCCGTACTCCTTGGCCGCAGCCGAGCTCATGAAGTAGTCGCGCTCGGTGTCGGTCTGGATCTTCTCGATCGGCTGGCCGGTGTGCTTGGCGAGCAGGCGGTTGAGCGTCTCGCGGGTCTTGAGCAGCTCGCGGGCGTGGATCTCGATCTCGGTGGCCTGACCCTGAAAGCCGGCGAGCGGCTGGTGGATCATGATGCGGGCGTGGGGCAGCGCGTAACGCTTGCCCTTGGTGCCGGCGGCGAGGAGGAACGAGCCCATCGACGAGGCCTGGCCCATGCACATGGTCGCGACGTCGCAGCGGACGTACTGCATGGTGTCGTAGATCGCCATGCCCGCCGTGACGTGACCGCCCGGCGAGTTGACGTAGATCATGATGTCCTTGTCGGGGTCCTCGGACTCGAGGAACAGCAGCTGCGCGATGACGACGTTCGCGACGTCGTCGTTGATCGCGGAGCCGAGGAAGATGATCCGCTCTTTCAGGAGCCGCGAGAAGATGTCCCAGCCCCGCTCACCGCGGTGCGTCTGCTCGATGACCGTGGGGATGAGGTAGTTCTTGATGTCCATCTGGTCCCGACTGTACGAGGCCAGCCCGCCATGCGCAACGCGCCCCACGACCCCCATTTCGGGTAGTCGCCTCAGCCGTCGATCGCGAGGCCGAGGTCGGTCGCGCGCGTCGGGGCGCGGCCCTCGTAGTCGACCGCCGCGTACCAACACAGCCCGGTCTGCGCGAGATCCCAGAAGAACAACCCGAGGGAGGCGGCGCTCACCCGGCGCGGGGGCATCGGCGACTCGCCGTCGTCGGACCACGCCACCCAGACCTCGCCGTCGTCGGCGCCCTCGCGAAAGACCAACGTCCAGGCGAAGCCGCCCTGGTGGGGCTCCATGATCGTGACGGCGGTCGCATCGCCGTGAGCCACGAGCTGCCAGGACTCGATCGGGATCCAGGTCGGCGTGTTGGGATGCGAGGTCTCGATCGCCTCGCCGAGGCCAGCCCGGGTAGCCAGGCGGCGCAGACTGTCCGGAAACCGGACGTTGTGGGCGGCCAACGCGGCGACCGCGGCCGGGTCCTCGTCGTCTCCGTCGAGGCCGAGGGCGGCGAAGGCGTCGTCGAGGGTGACCGGGCGCGCCAGCTCGGCGGGATCGCGCCCGCCCATGCGGGTCTGGTTCCAGTACAGCCGGAAGGGCGCCTCGGGGACGCTCGCCGGTGGGGTGTCGAGCTCGTCGACGATCAGCTCGGCGCGGGTCACGCCGCGCCAGCGCGGCATGATGCTCATGGTCTTGACGTCGAGCTCGACGTCGAAGGTGCCGTCCTCGTTGAGTCGACGGACGGTCCCGAGGGCCCAGGGGCCCTCACAGCAGGTGAGGCAGCGAGTGCCGGCAGAGATGGTCGACAAGCAGGCTCCGGAGGTTGGGAGCCGGCAGCCTACCCGAGTCAGTGCTCGCAGTCGGGGCCGTGCACGTGCTCGTGCTCGTGCTCGTGCGACTCGTGGATGCCGCTGGCCGCGACCTCTTGGACCTGCTCCATCGACACTTCGGGCTGGGCCGGCGCCGTGAGCTGGTCGACGTCGGTGACGACGGCCTTCGAGACCAGCAGGTCGAGGACCTTGTCCTGGCGCAGCGACCAGCGCGCGGAGTCGAGGCGGCCGTCGCGCTCCCACTCGGCGCGCAGCTTGGCCGGGGACATGTTGCGCGACTTGGCGGCGCCGTTGACCTGCGCCATGACCTCGTCCTCGCCGACCTTGACGCCCTCCTTCTCGGCGATCGCCTCGAGGAGCAGCTGACCGCGGACCTCCTCGGCGCCCGACGGCGCCATCTTGGCGAGGAGGTCGGGAGTGAGGCCCTGACCTTCCTTGTCGGCGGGCATGCCGAGCATCTGGCGGAGGCGGTTGTACTGCGCGAACACGGCGCGCTCGATGAGGCTCTGCGCGACCGGGATCTGGTTGCGCTTCACCAGCTCGCGCAGCGCACCCTGGCGGGCCTCGCTGTTGATGACCGAGGTCTCGCGGGCCTCGAGGTCGGTGCGGATCGCGGCGCGCAGGCCGTCGATGGTCTCGGCCTTGCCGGTGTCCTTGGCGAAGTCATCGTCGAGGTTCGGCACGTTCTTGGCGCGCACCTCGACGAGGTCGGCGGTGAGCTTGGCGGTGCGCCCCTTGAGGCTCTCGTCCGAGTGATCGGCCGGGATCTCGACCTCGATCAGGTGCTGCTTGGCATCGATCGCGATGCCGGTGAGCGCCGCGCGCAGGCCCGGGAACGGCTCACGCTCCGAGTCGTCGAGGTCGACGCCGAAGCGGGGCTGGTCGATGTTGTGCTCGCCGATCGAGCCCTTGATGTGGGCGATGACGACGTCGCCGCCGGTGGTCGTGGTGCGATCCTCGATCGGCACCAGCTCGGTGTGCTCCTTGCGGAGCTGCTCGAGGGCCTTGTCGACCTCGGCCTCGGGGACCGCGAGGCGGCGGCGCTCGACCGGCATGCCCTCGTAGTCGGTGGGCTCGACCGCGCCCTTGATCTCGATGATGGCGGAGTAGCTGAAGGGCTCGCCCTTCTTGATCTGCGCGCCGTCGAGGTCGCGGGGCTCGGCGACCGCGCCGAGGCCATGCTGGCGGTTCGCGGTCGAGAACGACTCGCGAATGAGCTGCTCGGCGACGTCGGCGTGGACCCGCGGCGCGTAGATCTGCTCGAGGACCGAGCGCGGGGCCTTGCCTTTGCGGAACCCGCGTAGCTGGACGCCCTTGCCGAGCTCCCGGTAGGCATTGCCGAGGCGGTCAGCCACGGTCTGCCACGGGATCTCGACGATGAGCTTCTTCTCGACCGGGGAGACGTCTTCGATACGCACCTGCATGGGGTCGCGTGGTTACCACATGCCGGGCCGCTAGAGTATCGCGGAGGCGATGAGCGCCATGCCAACCACGCCGACCGCCCAGATCGCGGTGCGGACGTACGTGATTCCGGCGAGGTAGACCGGGAAGTAGACCAGGCGAGCGAAGAAGAACAGGCGCGCGCCGAGCACGACCCGCGACGTCCCGCCCACGCCGGCCGCCTGGGCCGCCAGCAGGAGCGCGGTGAAGAGCACCATGTTCTCGAGCATGTTGCGAGCCGACCGGGCGGCGCGGTGCGCCATCGGCGACAGCGGCACGTCGTCGTCGCGGTTGTCGACGGCGCGGCCGAGGTTGCCGCCGGCCCGCAGCGCGGAGCCGGCCATGATCTGGATCCAGGTGAGGATGACCGCGTACGTGAGCAGGCGGATGTCGGGATGCATGGCGCAGCGTCGCGCGCAGCCGCGGGGTGGGCAACATCCGCGCTACCGTCGGCCATGCCTCACGCCGATCACCGCACCATCGGTGGCCACCGCGTCCCGCGTCTATTTTACGGCACGGCCTGGAAAGAAGACGCCACCGAGGCGCTGGTCACCAGCGCGCTCGCGGCCGGCTTTCGCGCCATCGACACCGCGAACCAGCGCAAGCACTACTACGAGGAGGGCGTGGGCCGAGCCGTCACCGCCGCGCTGGGCTCGGGACGGGTCGCGCGCGACGACCTGTTCGTGCAGAGCAAGTTCACGTTCCGCGACGGCCAGGACGATCGCCTGCCCTACGACGCCGACGCGCCGGTCGCGACCCAGGTCGCGCAGTCCTTCGCGCGCTCGCTCGAGCACCTCGGGCTCGACCGGCTCGACAGCCTGGTGCTGCACGCGCCGTCACGTCGCAACGGCCTGGGCCCCGCCGACCACGAGGCCTGGCGTGCGATGGAGGCGCTGGTCGACGACGGCCGGGTTCGGCTGCTCGGCATCAGCAACGCCGGCGCCGGGCAACTCGACGAGCTGGCCGCCTTCGCGCGCATCGCGCCCGCCTTCGTGCAGAACCGCTGCTACGCCGATCGTGGCTTCGACCGCGCGGTGCGTGCGGTGTGCGCCCGCCACGGCTGGCACTACCAGGCCTTCTCGTTGCTCACCGCCAACCGCACCGTCGTCGACGATCCCCAGCTGCTCGCGATCGCCGCGGCCCATCGCCGCACGCCAGCCCAGGTGATGTTCGCCTTCGCGCTCCAGCTCGGCATGTTCCCGCTCACCGGCACCCGCGATCCGGCGCACATGCGCGACGACCTCGCCGCGCTCGCCGTCGAGCTCACGCCAGCCGAGCTGGCCACCATCGAGGCCCTCGGCGGCTGACCCGATCTGTCGCGCTCGGCTACCAGCGCACGACGTAGGTCGGCTCGCTGCCGGCCGGGTTGCCAGGCGCGATCAGGTCGATGCCGTAGCTCTCGAGCTTGGCCATCAGCACCTCCATCCACGCCACGGCGTCGACGACGCCGACCAGCTCGCGGATGGCGCGAGCGCTCAGCTGCTCCCGCTCGGCCAAGGCGTTGAGCACGTCGCGCTCGACGGGGGAGATCTGGAAGTCCGACGGGACGGTGCGGTCGACCAGGCGGCCCAGGCGCGCCGCGGTCGCCGGGCGCAGGCCGAGCCGGATGATCGCGCTCTGCGCGCCGGCCCCCGAGCTGTAGCCCAGCGCGGTGCGCGCGTGACGCGACACCCGCGGGACGTCCATCGTACGCGACGCCACCGGCGTGAGCCGCAGCCCGCCGCCGACCGCAGGCGCGACCGACAGGCTGGCCTCGATCGCGCTGCCGCGTGGGATCTGCTGCGCCGCCGGCAGCGCGGGCACGAAGGCCGCCTGGCGGGCCGGCACTGGCACCGCGATCGGCGAGATCGTCGCCGCGCCCGGCGCCGTCGCCACGTACGACACCGACCCGCCGGCCAGGTGCTGCGACGCCGCGGCCACCGCGGGGTCCCACTGCGTGCGCGGGATGGGCGCCTCGGGGACGTCGCGCGGCGAGCCGGGCGCCCAGTTGTTGGTGCGCTTGCGCTCGAAGCCGCCGGCCTCATCCTCGAGTCGAGCCGGGCTGGCCTTGGCGCCCGACATCCGCTTGGCCGCCAGCTCGAGCTGGGCTTGCAGCTCCTGAGCACGGCCGTCGACGGGCGGCTGGACGTGGATGCCCCACGAGTCGTTGGGGTCGATCGACGCCGGGCCGATCGCGAGCTCGCTACCGTGCAGCACGATCGTGGGCCGGGTCTGATCGGCGCTGTCGGCATACGCGCGCATCAGCACGCGCTGCTCCGCCCACCGCTCAGCGACCACCATGATCGACCTGTAGTGGGTCGGTGGGGACGCGGGCGACCGCAGCCATTCGTCGACGATCCGGATCCGGGCCATCGGCCAGGCGCCAGCGTACACCAAAATCCCGGACCTCACGCCAGGGGAAACCGGCCGAATGGTCGAGACAACGACCCGCCGAGCTTTTGCGTGAATCGGCCGCAACGGTTAGCTTCGGGTGGTGAGATCCTTTCAGCGCATCCTGTTCGCGACCTCCCTGGCCGCCCGCACCGTGGTCCCGCTCGCGGCTGGCTCGCTCCTGCTGGCGGCGTGCCCCGGCAAGACCAAGCCGGACGTCGAGGAGCCCGGTGGCGAGGACAAGCCGGCCACGAGCGACGTGGGCGCCGTGCTCGAGGCCGCGCGGGCGGCCGCCAAGGCCGGCAACGTCGACGAGGCCCACGCCAAGTACCTCGAGGCCGGGAAGATCAAGGTCGACGTCGAGATCGTCGACGAGCACGTGAAGTACCTGCTCGCGCACCAGATGCCGGACCAGGCCGTCGTGGTCGCCAAGGCGTACTACGAGGCCAAGCCGGCCGACAGCAAGGGCTCGCTGGTCTACGCCGACGCGCTCATCGGCGCCGGCGACTTCACCCAGGCGGCCGAGATCGCCGGCGAGGTGGTCGAGTTGCAGGCCCAGAATCCGGCCGGCTGGGAGACCCGCGGGCGCGCCTTCGTGCTGGGCGGCAAGGCGGAAGAAGGCCTCGAGGATCTGCGCAAGGCCTCCGAGCTCCCGCCCAAGAGCGCGGTCAACGTGACCTCGCTGGGCTGGGGGCTCTTCACCGCCGGTCGCATCGACGAGGCCGCGCTGGTCCTGCGCAGTGCGGTCGAGCTCGACAACAAGAACGCGCGAGCGCTCCGCCTGCTCGGCATCGTGCGCCGCGCCCAGGACGACGACAAAGAAGCGGTGTCGTGGCTGATCAAGGCGGTCAAGATCGATCCCGACGACGCCGAGGCGTGGTTCAACCTCGCGCTCGCCCAGAACCAGATGGACGACAACGTCGACGCCGAGGCCAGCGCCCAGAAGGCCACGTCGCTCGCGCCGAGCAATACGACGTACTGGTACGCCTACGGCGAGATGCTCCGCATCAACAAGAAGGCCGAGGAAGCCAGCACCGCGTACCGGCGCGCGATGGACGGCAAGCCGTCGCACCAGAAGGCAGCCGCCAAGTTTGCGTTCGTGCTCTACGAGGCCGGTAAGTATCCGGAGGCCGAGGTCTTCTTGACCGAGCGCATCCGGGACGACCAAAAGAACCCCTACCTCTTCTACAACCTGGGCTGGGTCTACAGCCAGCAGAAGAAGTACCGGCTCGGCATCGACGCCTTCGAGATGTACCTCACGCTCGCGCCCAAGGACGACAACGACCGCAACAAGGCCAACGCCGAGATCAAGGCGCTCAAGAAGAAGGGCGGGATTCGCTGATTCGCCCCGCCCCGCGGCCTCACCGTCGCCTTGCCATCCCGGCGCCTCGACCGCGATCATCGATCGACTTGTCCACTCGCGGGCCCTTTACGAGACGACGCCGTAGACGTTGCGCGACTGGCGCTGCAACTCGATGCTGTCGCGGATCTGCTCGAAGAGCTGGCGCGACGCCGGCAGGCCCATGATCTCGATGTGCGGTGTGGTGACGTCCGCGGTGAAGATCTCGATGTGCGCGATCCCGAGCAGGCGGTCCATCAGGCTCTGCTTGTAGCGGACGTCGCGGCAGCGCCACAGCTCGAGGATGTCGATCTTGCGCGAGAGCATGCCTCGCTCGGTCTCGATGTTCGTGCTGGTCACGCGGAAGCGGACTGACTTCCGGTAGAACCACAGCGCCGCGAAGTAGATCGCGGCGACGCCGTACATGATCATCAGCACGAGGATCGGGACGTTGCTGCCGTCCTTGGCGATCCAGTCAGCGGCTTTCCAGAAGAGCAACGGCAGCAGCAGCGTGCCGAGCCCGCCGAAGAAGTAGTACTTGAAGTAAGCGCGCCACGACGGCGCGCCATCGTAGATGGTCTTGCGCTCGCGCGGGGCGTCGGCGTGAGGCGCCACATGGGAGGCCGCGAAGGGGCCGGGGCCAGCGACGACCGGTGCCGGCTCGGGCGTCGATAGCAACGGCGCGGCCACGGCGCGAGGCGTCGGCGCCGACGGGACCGCGCTCGGGGCGCTGCTACCAGGCGCGGCGCTGAGGAACGATCCGCAGAACCGGCACTTGATCGCCTCTTCCTGGATGTCCTCGGCGCAAAACGGGCATTTCTTCATCGCCGCGCCATCCTAGCACCGGCGTCGGCGGCCCGGCCGCCGCGCTTACATCCGATAGCCGAGACCAGCCAGGAACTCGAGCCGCGTGATCGCGTCGATGCCCTCGGCGAAGTTGTCGGCCGCCGGGCTGTACGCGAACGCGATGGGCGTGATGACCGCCGCGACGTTGTCGGTGATCGCGTACTCGACGGCGAGCCCGGCCCGCACGTTGAGCATCGAGATCGCCGCGCTGGCCGGCGCGCCGTTGGCGGTGAACGGGTTGCCCATCTCGAGGCCGCCGAAGAACGTCGCGCCGACGTCGAGCTCGCCGCGGACCCCGATCTTGCGCGCGACGGTGTAGGTCGCGCCGACGTGGGCGGCGACCGTGGTCAGCGACGACGTGCCGCCGCCCCACGGGACCGGCGTGAAGCCGAAACCCACGCCCAGATCGAGGGCGAGCTTGTCGCCGACCGCGAGCGGATAGCCCGCCGACAGCGACACCGCGGCTTGCAGCGGCACGTTGAGATCGTTGCCAGCGCCGACCTTGGCGGCGCCGCCGCGCGCGAACAGCGCGATCAGGCGGGGCTTGCTGGGCCGGCCGTCGGGGGTCTCGCCGCCGTCGTCGCCGTCGTCGCCATCGCCGCCGGTCTGGCCGCCACCGTTGGCGACGCGAACCTCGCCGGTGGTGGTGCCGCCGGTGCTGGTGCCGCCGGTCGTGCCGGGGCCACCGACGTCGGTGCCGCCCGGGGTGCCGGGGTCGCCGGTGCCGAGATCGTCGGGCGGCTTGGTGCCGTCCGGCTCCCGCTTGCGGATGTCTTCTTGCTTCTTCACGCACTCCTCGAGCTGGAGCACATGGCCGTCGACCTCTTTCTTGGTCGCGGCGGGCACGTTCTTTTGCACCGACAGGAAGCGCTTGTAAAAGAACAACGCCTGCTTGCAGTCATCGAGCTGCCGGTACGACTGCGCGATATTGAACAGGAACGCGCCGTCGGAGAACTCCTCGTACGCGCGCGTGAACAGCGCGACGGCTCGGCGGAACTTGCCGAGGTCGTAGTTCTTGCGGCCACGCAGGTAGAACTCCTTGGCGCGCTCGCGCGGGTCGTTCGTCGGCGGCGGCTTGAGCTCGGGGTCGTCGGGGGGGATCTCGTCGGCTGGCTGGGCCCACGCGTGGGGAGCTGCCACTCCCGCCAGCGTGGAGCCGGCGAGCAGCGTGGCGAGGAGAGTCGTGATGCGTCGATGCTTGAAGGTGGTCATCTCTAATCGCTTCTATGGCGCCGCTCAGCGCGGCTTCTTCTTGTCGTCGGCCGCGAACGGATCCATCACGTCGTCGCCGTGGCCGCTGCCACCACCGACGCCGGTATTGGAGCCGCTCGAGCCGTGGCCGGTCTTGCCGCTCGATCCGCTCTTCTTCTTCTTGAGGGCGATCTCCAGATCGACCTTGCCGTTGAGCTTGACCGTGCGGTCCTCGTCGACGTAGCCGGGGAGCGAGATCTCGATGACGGCGTCGTCGTCCTGCTTGGCGACCTCGAACGTCACCGGCGTCTTGCCGCGCGGGTCGGTCTCCTCGCCGAACGTGACCCACGCGCCCGAGGGCGTGGAGGCCACGGTGATCGTGATCGCCTCGGCCTTGCCGTTGGTCGGATCGCCCACACCGGCGACGCCACTGCCTGAGCCGCCACTGCCTGAGCCGCCACTGCCGGTGCCGCCACTGCCGGTGCCTGTCGCCGCGCCGGTGGCAGCGTCGACGGTGACCTCGGCGGCCGCGCCGGCATCGATGGCGAGCGCCACTGGCCCCGTCGAGCCGCTGGCAGCCCCGGGATCGGTCGCGGTGCCGGCATTCGCGCCGCTCGCGGTCTGGCCGCCGGTGTCGTCGCCGGCCGGCTTGTCCCCGCCGCCGCTGGTGGCGACGATCACGACCACGACCGCCGCAGCGACCGCGGCGCCGATGCCGATGAACAGGCCGATCGGCTTCTTCTTGCCGGGCTCGGAGACCTGGCCAGCGCTGGCGCCAAGCGTGGTCGGGGTCGCCGTCGACATCGAGCCGGGCACCGGCGTGAGCGCGCTCAGCGGCCCCGGGGTCAGGCGCGACACCGGCGGGATGGGATCGTTGGTCGCCTGGAGCGGGGTCTTCAGGAACTGGCCGATGCCGCCGTGGGACTCGACGTAGCCGACCGGATCGGCCATCGCCTTGGACATCTCGTCCATCGTCGGAAAGCGCAGCTCGGGCGACTTCTCGAGCGCCTTGAGGATGACCTGCTCGACGTGGGGCGGGATGACGCCGCGGATCGTCGACGGCGGCGCCGGCGCGCGGGTCAGGTGCTGGACCAGCACCTCGCCGTAGCCCTCGCCGTAAAACGGCACCTGCCCGGTGATCATCTCGTACAGGACGATGCCGAGCGAGTAGATGTCGGAGCGGTGGTCGACGTTGCCGCGACCCTCGCACTGCTCGGGTGACATGTACGCCGGGGTGCCCATCACCAGGCCGGTGCGGGTCCGGCTCGAGCCGGGCTGATCGCCGGTGAGCTTGGCGATGCCAAAGTCGAGCAACTTCACGAAGTCGCGCTCGCGACCGCGCTGCAACAGGATGATGTTGTCCGGCTTGAGGTCGCGGTGGACGATGTTCGCCTTGTGCGACGCCGACAGCGCGTCGGCGACCTGGAGCGCGATGCCAAGGGCGCGCTCGGCGGGGAGCGGCGCCTCTCGCTGGAGGAGCTGCGACAGGGTCGAGCCCGGCAGGAACTCCATGATGAAGTAGACCAGGCCGTCGCCGGTGGGCCCGTTGGTCAGCACCCCGTAGTCGACGATGTCGACAATGTTCGGGTGCCCGATGTCGTTGACCGCCTTGGCCTCGTTGAAGAAGCGGGTCACGACGTCGGTGTTCGACGAGAACTCGGCGTGCAGGACCTTGAGCGCGACCTTCTTGCCGATGTGCGGATGCTCGGCGAGATAGACGGAGCCCATGCCGCCTTCGCCAAGCTTCTGCCTGACCTGGTAGTTACCGATGGTCATGCCAATGATGGGGTCAGGTGGAGCCTGCCCAGGGTAGTTCGGATCCATCTTGGTCCTCCGCTCGTGACAGTGTAACGCATCCGAAGCGACGACGGCCTGGTTGAGCACGGCAACGAGCGGGCTTGTCTGGTTTTTCGCTATGTGAGCGCTCGCGTGTTACGAAGAGAGAGATGCGAGCGGCGCCATTCGTGACGTGGATGCTTGCGATGGGCTTGGCCGCGGGGCCGGCCCTAGCCGACAAGTCCGCGGAACTCCCGGACATCAAGTCGAGATCGGCGGTCGTCCTCGACATGTCGACCGGCGCTGAGGTCATCGGCAAGGGCGCCGACGAGGTCCGCGCGATCGCGTCGACCACCAAGATCTTCGTCGCGCTCGCGGTGCGGCGGAAAAAGCTGGCACTCGACAGCTGGACCGAGATCACCGCCGCCGACGTGCAGGCCGCGGTGGGCGGCTCGCGGACCCGGCTCGATCGCGGCCAACAGTTCAAGAACATCGACCTGCTGCGCGCGATGCTGATGTCGTCGGACAACCGGGCACCGACCGCGCTGGGCCGGGCCGCCGGCATGAGCCGCGCCCAGCTCATCGCCGAGATGAACGCGGTGGCCAAGGGCCTCGGCCTCAAGAAGACCCGGTTCACCGACTCGTCGGGCCTGCGCGGGAACG
>Ga0335394_10001811_pt1 | contig 24083 bp, 25 predicted proteins | sample MAT03_FD_205741 | JGI IMG/M metagenome (GOLD analysis project Ga0335394, IMG submission 205741) | Freshwater microbial communities from Lake Fryxell liftoff mats and glacier meltwater in Antarctica - MAT-03 (spades assembly) (version 2) ...
GCTCCTGATGGCCGTGCGCGTGCCAATCTCGGTGGCCATGTTCGCGGCAGGTGGCGTCGGTTACGTGATGCAGGCCGGCTGGATGCCTTTCGCCAGCTTCCTGAATACGCAGGCGTTCGCACGTTTTGCCAGTTATGACCTGTCGGTGATCCCGCTGTTTATCCTGATGGGACACTTCGCCACACAGGGCGGCATCAGCAAGGCCCTGTTCCAGTTTGCCGCCAGCATGATGCGGCACTTCAAGGGCGGGTTGGCGATGGCGGCGGTGATGGCGTGTGCTGCCTTCGGCGCGATTTGCGGCTCCTCGGTCGCCACGGCGGCCACCATCACCAGTGTGGCGCTGCCTGAGATGAAGCGGCACGGCTACTCGGGGCGCCTGTCCACCGCCACCCTGGCCGCCGGTGGCACGCTGGGCATTCTGATTCCGCCCTCGGTGCCGCTGGTGATTTATGCCATTTTGACCGAGCAGAACATCGCCAAGCTGTTTGCAGCGGCCATGGTGCCAGGCCTGATCGCCATGCTGGGGTACCTCACGGCGATTGCGATTTACGTGCGGGTGGTGCCAGGGCACGCGCCCGATGTGGACGCAGGCGGCGAGCGCGCCACGCTGCGCTCTGCCACGGCGGTGCTGCCGATTGCGCTGATTTTCCTGCTGGTGTTCGGCGGTATTTATGGTGGTTATTTCACGCCGACCGAGGGCGCAGCGGTTGGTGCCGCCGCCACCTTTGTGGCTGCCTTGCTCAAGCGCGAGCTGACATGGAAGAAATTCATCCAGTGCTTTTATGCAACGGCTGAAAGTTCGGCCATGATTTTCCTGATTTTCATCGGCGCCGACCTGATGAACTCGGCGCTGGCCTTGACCCAAGTCCCGAACCAGCTTGCCGCCGTTGTAGGCGGCTGGGGCCTGTCGCCGCTCATGGTCGTTACCGCCATCCTGCTTTTCTACGTGGTGCTGGGCGCGGTGATGGACGAGCTGTCCATGCTGCTGCTGACGATTCCGATCTTCTTCCCGATGGTCATGGGCCTCGATTTCGGCATGCCCCGCGAGTCGGTGGCCATCTGGTTCGGAATCATGGTGCTGATGACCGTCGGCTTCGGTCTGCTGGCGCCGCCAGTCGGGCTCAATGTCTACATCGTCAATGGCATGGCCAAGGACGTGCCAATTTCTGAAAGTTATCGCGGCGTGGTGCCTTTTCTGATCAGTGACGCGCTGCGCACTGCATTGCTGCTGCTCTTTCCGGGCATTTCCCTCTGGCTTGTAAAGTACATCGGCTAAGCGCACTTATCAGGGCAATCACGGGTTCTCAAAGCCGCCAGTTTGTTTTAATTTCTAACCACCTTACCGGAGACCACACATGATCCAGCGACGCACCCTTCTCAAAACCGGCGCAGCGGCAGCCCTCGGCGCCCCTGCTTTGTCGGGCCTGGCCCAGCAGGCGGTGACCCTGAAGTTTCACACCTTCATGTCACCGACGTCCAACGTCTGGCTGTCCATGCACAAGCCATGGATGGACAAGGTCGAAAAAGAATCCGGCGGGCGCATCAAGTTCGAAGCCTATCCGGCGATGCAGCTGGGCGGCACACCGGTGCAGCTGTATGACCAGGCCAAAGACGGTGTGGTTGACGTGGTCTGGACGCTTCCAGGTAATACGGCAGGTCGCTTTCCTCGAGTCGAGGTGTTTGAGCTGCCTTTCATGATGAACAATGCTGAGGCCACGTCCAAAGCGTATTGGGAATACTTCTCTACCGTCGCCAGCGACGAATTTAAAGACACCCAAGTACTGGCGCTGCAAGTCCATGGCCCAGGCGTGATCCACACTGTCGACAAGGCGGTTAAGTCGATTGCTGACCTGCGCGGCATGAAGATGCGCGGCCCGACCCGGCAAGTGACCAAACTGCTGGGCGTCCTGGGTGCCACGCCAGTAGGCATGCCGTTGCCAGCCATCACCGATGCCTTGAGCAAAGGCACGATCAACGGTTGTGTCATTCCATGGGAAGTCGTGCCGTCGATCAAGGTCAATGAATTGACCAAGTTCCACGCCGAGTTTGACCCTGCAGGCGGCAGCTTGTACACCACCACTTTTGTGATGGCTATGAACAAGGCCAAGTACAACTCGCTGGCACCCGACCTGAAAAAGATCATTGACAACAACTCCGGTATGGCCACTTCGGCCTGGCTTGGAAAAACCCAGCAAGGTAACGACGGTATTGGGCGCAAGAGCGCCAGCGACCGTGGCAACACCATCTACACCATCAGCGTGGCTGAGGCGCAGGACTTCCGCCGCAAGGCGCGCACGGTTGAAGTCGAATGGGTAGAAGACATGAACAAAAGAGGCTTTGAAGGCAAAAAACTGCTGGACACAGCCAGAGCCCTGATCGAAAAGCACGGCAAAACCACCAAAGCCTGATCCCGGCGGTGCAGGTTAAAAGGGCTCCGACAGGAGCCTTTTTTAATTTCAATCTACACTTGTCCGCATGTACCGCAGCCCGATCAAACATTGTAAAAATTGCGGCAGCGCCGTGGTCTACCGGGTGCCCGACGACGGGGACGTCAAGGAGCGTGCCGTCTGCCCGGCCTGCGGCACCATCCACTATGAAAATCCGCTTAACGTCGTCGGAACCGTACCGCACTGGGGAGATTACGTGTTGCTTTGCAAGCGCAACATCGAGCCACGCTGGGGCAAATGGACCTTGCCGGCGGGCTTCATGGAAATCAACGAAACCACCTCACAGGGCGCAGCTCGCGAGACCGACGAAGAGGCTGGCGCACAGTTTGAAATGCAGGACCTCTTCAGTCTGCTCAATGTCGAACGTGTCGGCCAGGTCCATCTGTTTTACCGCGCCCGCCTGCTCAGCGATCAGTTCAAGCCCGGTCATGAAACGATTGAGGCCAGACTTTTCACCGAAGCTGAAATCCCCTGGGACGAGCTGGCCTTCAGAACCGTGAAGGAAACGCTGAGCTGCTACTTTGCGGATCGCCGCAAGGGCGCCTACGGTATCCATGTGATGGACATCGCATGAGCTGATTGCAAGTGCGCCATCTGCTTCAGGCGCCAGCTACCATTGCCGCACGGGCCAACCCCGCCACTTTTGTGCGGCGTACTTTTCCGTCCGCCCCGCCCAACGCCACTCACCCGGGATTTCATGTTCAAAGCCGCCTCCTTTTTCCGCATTGCCGATGATTTCACCCTTCCTTCCCTGGAAGCCCTGGAGGAGGCGCTTCAGGCCAGCCACTTCCTGCCCTGCGGCGCCACCCAGCCAGAGTCCAGCGGCTGGGTTCCGCCACGCGGCAACAAAAGCACGGTACTGGCTGAAAAAGTAGGCGGCCAACTCATTGTGCGGCTCTGCATCGAGCGCCGCCCGCTGCCCGCCTCGGCCATCAAGGACGCGGTCGAACAGCGCATTGAACAATACAAACAGGAAACCGGTCACGAGCGGGTAGGGGCAAAGGTCAAAAAAGGGTTCAAGGAGGAAGCCATTCACAGCCTGCTGCCACGCGCGTTCACCAAACGTTCATCAACCACACTGTGGATAGACTCGGTCAACAAGTTTCTTGTCGTTGACTCCGGCAGCCTCACGGGCGCCGACAAGGTGGTGAGCCAGCTGGTGGAGGCACTCAGCCAGGTCCCCGGTACGAATCCCGGACTGATGGCCAGGCCGGTGCAAACCACGATGTCGGCCGCCACCGCCATGGCGCACTGGCTGGCCAGCCGTGAAGCACCCGTGGGTTTCACGATTGACCGCGACTGTGAACTGAAGATGCCCGATGAGCAGAAATCGACGGTACGTTATTCACGCCACACGCTGGAGATTGACGAAGTGGCCGAACATATTGCGACAGGCAAGGTGCCGACGCAGTTGGCGATGACCTGGAACGACCGGGTCTCTTTTGTCCTGACCGACGCGGCGCAGGTCAGAAAGGTCAAGCTGCTCGATGTGGTGCTGGACGGCGTGCAGGACAAAGGCCAGGACGACGATGGTTTCGACGCTGATACCGCGATCCTGACCGGCGAACTGTCGGCGCTGATTCCCGACCTGCTGGAAGCACTGGGGGGAGAGCTATCGGGCGAGACGCCTGCACGCACGGTCGGGGCACCGGCGTCGGCGCTTGAACTTGCAGACGCGTAAAAAACGCAGGCCTACTGCAACGCAGCCGCCGCCAGGGGCTGGCGAGAAAACTTCAATCGCATCATCAAGGAGGTCGCGCCACCACCATTGCCGATGGCGTGCTGGACCGGGTCTCGACGCCCTCGGCGGGAGTTAAACTTGCGGGAAGACCAAACCGGTGGAACCCCATGGACCTCTCGCAAAAGCGCAGAATCGCGGAACTCGTCAAGGTGTTGCACGAGACAGAGCAAGAGCTTAAGTCCCTGACCCAGGGTCAGGACGATGGTGCCAAAGGCTCTGTGACGCACTCAGATCTCCTGCCGTCTACAGCTCAGGCGCCAATGCGCGAAGGCGAGAGCGCGCAGCTTGTGATGGCAGAGCTTCAGATGGGAATCCTCAACGCACTGCCCGCCCACATTGCGCTGCTGGATTCTGACGGGGTTATCCTGACGGTCAATGAGGCTTGGCGACGTTTTGCCTCTGCCAATGTCCTGCAGAGCGCTGATTTTTGCATCGGACAGAACTATCTCGACATTTGCGAAGGCGCTACGGGGGAGTGTTCCGACGAGTCTGCGGTCGTCGCCCAGGGCATACGGAATGTTCTCAACGGTGCCAGGGACATGTATTCCCTAGAGTACCCCTGCCATTCGCCCGATGAGAAGCGTTGGTTCCGGTTGATGGTGACCCCTATGACGGATCATCCTGGCTCCGGGGCTGTTGTCATGCATGTGAACGTGACTGAGCGGCGACAGGCGGAGGAGGCGATTCTCCGACTCAATAGTGAACTGGAAGACCGGGTCTACCAGCGGACGCAACAGCTGGAGGCGGCGAACAGGGAACTGGAGGCCTTTTCTTACTCCGTCTCCCATGATTTGCGGTCTCCACTTAATACGATCAACGGATTCGGCCAGTTGTTGCTCAAGTCAGATGGGGATCAACTCAGCGAAAAGGGACGGCACTACCTAAAACGTATCCGTGTAGCCTCGACCAACATGGGTGAGTTGATCGATGGTCTTCTGTCTTTAGCCAAAATTTCCAGGGTCAATCTGAGTCGTGGCGAAGTAAATCTGACCGCGATGTCACTCAAGCTGGTGCAGCAGCTGAGGGATTCCGAACCAGATCGCGTGGTGGATATTGACGTCCAGGCCGACTTGATGATCAATGGTGATCCCGCCATGGTGGCGGTTGTCATGCAAAACCTTCTAGCCAATGCCTGGAAATACACCAGCAAAACGCCTCATGCGCGCTTGGAAATTGGCAGCGAAACAGATGCAGACCGGATGACGTGTATTTTCGTGCGAGATAACGGCGCAGGTTTTGACATGGCCTATGCGGGGAAACTTTTTGAAGTCTTCCAGCGTTTGCACCAAGGCACCGAGTTCACTGGTACAGGGATTGGTCTTGCCAACGTCAAACGCGTGGTAGAGCGCCATGGCGGGCGAGTTTGGGCGCAAGCGTCGCCCGGTGAGGGCGCAACATTTCGGTTTACCCTTGAAGCTCAGAAATAGCGACTTGAATCGGTTTGCGAAGCTGACCGTTGCTATCCCCATGCGCCCTGGCAAAACCTGAGCGCTTCACGCACAGCGCCAGGGTTACGGGGTAGAGATGCGCTGTTGAAGATTGAGGACTCCTACCGCATCGTCGGGCACAACGAGCCGTCGTTACTGGGACGCGACTGCACGCCCAGTTTTACCCGCTTCCTGTGGTAAAGCGCGAATTGGCAGCTCAAGCACCGTGCCACCAGGCAGCATAACGGGCACACTGTGCCTGTAAGGGGGCAGCATGCGAGCCTGCCAATCGGCTGCGGACTCAATACGTTGCCAAAAATGCGTCGTATCAAGAGTGGTAGCTGGGGTTGGCGACGATAGATGTCCGCTACTTTCGTCCATGAAGTGCCTTTTTAAATAGCGCTAGCGGCGGGCGATACACACCGCGCCCCAAAAAGCCCTTCTGCCCATCAGCCCCTATCATGGCCAAGGCCACCAGAGGCGATGCACCCGTAGCCACCACCGTGCGCGCATCCATGCCGACCCGCTGTGAGATAAACGCTGGGTGCTGTGCCACCAGCAACTGCGTTGGTAATTGTGCATAACCCGTTGGCAAAAATTCTTTGAGTACCTCTAGCGGCTCTGGTGATTGGGCCAATCGCTGGCCCCCAAAACCCAAAAAGTCAATCACTGCACTGTCGCCAATAGCGCCGCACACAGCAGCGTCCTGCGCTACGTTCTGCAGCAGGTTCCCTTGCGGTGCTGTAGCCGCCACCTGCACCCATTCGGTTGGCGCACTGGCCAAGCACACACCGAAGGTCTCGCCGTTGCCGCCGGCCCGTGTGACAAGCGTTGAGGCCGTATCACTATTGCTCTCTGCCGCGCGCAGTGCCAGACTGCAAGCGGCCATCCAGAGGGTTAGAAAGAAAAGCGGGGTTGCCTCAATATCGTCAGCTAACGACCTAGCCAATGCATCACCGCGTAGCCAGGAGACCATTGTGTTGTTGGCTGCGGTAGTCCTGCTGTGGAGATCATCCCCTTGCAAAAGGCCTTCCTGCGCCAGTGGGAAGAGCGGTAGCGGCCCTGTCCGAGTCAAAATTTCTTGCCACTGCGCCGCCACTACGCTGTCGCGATGAGCTAGCCGTGCCCCCAATCCAACGTCGCGAAAGCCCATTCGGGTATCGGGCCCGCGTACCGTTGATACTGGCGCCCACACGCGGGCACCAGTGTGTTCGTCAAGCACCTCAAACAGCGGCGTGCTGGCCGATACGATGGTCGCCAGCGGCACAACCACGCCGCGATCTTGCGCGGCGTGCCAACTGAGCACACCAGCGTGCACCAGATTTTGTGCAGCAGGTTGATCAAGAGCCCAACCTTCATACAGACAAGTGACCACCGCAGACGACATCAACACCTCGGGCGGACGACTTGCATCGCGCAACGGCGGCCCTGCGTGCAACAACTCGCGCGGCGCCAGCCCCAGCGCATCGCCGGCTGTGGTGACGCACTGGAGCTGCGGGCGTACGGCCAGCAATTGGCGAATACCGCGCGAATGGACAGTCACCTTAGATGCCCATGTAAGCGGCACGCACGCGCGGATCTTGCGCTAGCCCAGCACTTGGCCCTTTGAAAGCAACACGACCGGTCTCCACCACTACGCCGTGATGCGCCAGCTCAAAGGCCGTGAACACGTCTTGCTCGACCAGCAAAATCGTCAACCCCTTGCGATTGACTTCAAGTTGCGACTCGGAGAGCTTTTCAACCGCACGCGGAGCCAGCCCTAGCGACAACTCGTCAATCATCAACAACGTAGGTCGCGACATCAGACCGCGTCCAATCGCGCACATTTGCTGCTCGCCACCCGACAAGGTTGAAGCGTCTTGCTGCTGGCGGTCTTTCAATATCGGAAACAGTGTGAACACTTCCTCAAGATCACGTTGAATATCAGCCCGGCCGTCGGTACGCAGGTTAGCGCCCATCCTACGCAACCTGCTGCTTTTTTCCCTCGTCGGCCAAACCGCCCGTTAAAGCCAACGGTGCGCCAATACGAATGACTTCTTGAGCCTGAGCTGCTGCTGTGGCTGCCAGAAGACTTGCCATTGAAATCGCCAGTGGGGTGGTAAATATTCTGCGGTCCATGGTGTTTTCCTTTAGGTTAGTGATTGAGAAAAAAGTTAGAAATGACAAATAAAATGCATTGAAATTAGATCAACGCACTTAGAGTGCTATTTGGTTTTTACGATGCCGAGCGCGCCTAACCACCGCCTGAAGCGGGCTACTAAAACCTGTTTGATGAGCCCCCATCCGTCAAGCGCCGCATTAGGTGGCTGCGCAGCTGTACCGAGCGTTGAGCCTGACGCCTCAGTACTTTTTGCACTACCGAGAACCTGCGATGTACCCATGGACGTGACCATGTTTTTCCCCAAATTGGCCGCGAACTGCGCGGTTAACGCTGAGGCTAAATCACGCACGATGGCGCCGCGGCTAAATTGAGCGAGTGCGCCAGTCAGCGCATAGTCGACGTTCACATCAACCAAGGTGCCTTGACCCTCCGATGTCAAGGCAAATACAGCCGCACCCTTGACGCGAGAGCCGGTGCGTTTGTCCGCTGCCTGCCCCTCAAACTTGCCGCTTCGAGCTGCATCGTCAAAAGTCACGCGCCCGCCGCCGACAAAGGCGGCAGCAATAGGCCCGAGCTTGACTTCAAAGCGCAGCGGCAATTCGCCGTCAACAGCGGGTCCCGTCAGGGTAGCGCCCGGCAGGCAAGCCACGAGCGCCTCCACGTTATTAAATGCCTCCCAGACCTGCGTGCTGGGCTGGTCCAGTTTGAAGCTTTGTTCAAGCTGCATGAATTGCCTTTTGAAATGGCGTATCAAGCAACGGGGCGCCTTCTGCCAAAACACTGGCAATGGCTCTGACAATTCCCTGGTAGCCGGTGCAACGGCACAAATTACCCGACAGCTCTTTGCGAATACGCGCCTCATCTGCGAGGGGTAAGCGCTTGACGATGTCTCTGGCAGTCATCAGCATGCCGGGGGTGCAATAGCCACACTGCAAGGCGTGTTCTCGCGAGAAAGCGGCCCGCAAACGCACCATCAATGGGTCGTCATCAAAGCCTTCAATGGTGCGAATTGTTGCGCCGTCGCAGGCGCTTGCAAACGTGATGCAAGAGCGAGCCGGTGCTCCGTCAAGCTCAATCGTGCAAGCGCCGCAAACGCCGTGCTCGCAACCCAAGTGCGTGCCCGTCAGGCCATGCTGCTCGCGTAAGTGATCAGCCAGATGGGTGCGGTCCTCTGCGGCAGCACTCAAGCTGCGGCCATTGACGTGTAGGGTAATAGTTTTCATGGCGCTATGACGTTTTAAATATTCGCTGATTCCAGTGCACGGCGAAGCATGACGGCATGGACTTGGCGTTCATACGCCTCCTCAAGGCCAGCGTCATCCAGCAAGGTCTGCATGGCGTCGGGTTGGGTAAGAAGACGCGTCAATTCGGCATGCCCCTGGACGACCAAGGGCATTCCACCCAACGCCCCCATCAAAGCACGGGCGATGCCGCGTTCGGGGTCGATATAAACGGCACCAATCGCCTCTGCAAACTCACCAGGCTTGCGGCATGTTTTGCAATACGCCCATCGTGCTGCTGTTGAGAACACGGGCACTTCAACCGCAATGACAATTTCATCAAACGTCAGCGCTGTCGTAAAAGCGCCTTGCAAAAACTCGGTTGCACGCATCGTTCGCTCGCCATTGCTGCCAGCAATCACAATGCCTGCATCCAGAAGACTCATGGTGGACACCCAATCTGCTGCCGGGTCTGCGTGGGCCAGACTGCCACCAAGCGTGCCGCGATTACGCACCGCGCGGTGCGCAATATCAGCAGCAACTTTGCTCAACAGGCCTTTGGTGACGTCGGGCAGTTCGCCGTCTTCTATGCGTGCGTGAGTCACACCCGCACCTATGCGCAGCACATCGCCTCGCATCGCGAAGGTTTGCATAACCTTTATATGCCGAATGTCTACCAGCTGGTCCACTTGTGCCAGGCGCAGATTTAGCATGGGGCCCAGGGACTGGCTGCCGCCGCAGACTTTGGCCGCGCTGGCGCCAGCGGCGATAAGCGATACCGCCTGGCCAGTGGTTTCAGCACGACGGTACTCGAAAGTGGCGGCTTTCATACCCGGGCCCCTTTTGAAGCGCCAGCACGCTGAAGTGCTGCCAAAATGCGTTGTGGCGATGCGGGACATTCCAGAATTTCTGCGCCTAGGCCAGACAAGGCGTCATTGATGGCGTTGATGATGGCTGCTGGCGGGGCAATAGCACCTCCCTCGCCAATGCCTTTTTGACCAAACTCCGTGTATGGCGATGGCGTTTCCATGTGCAGAATGGTGGTGTTGGGTAACTCGGTAGCACCGGGCAACAGGTAGTCAGCTAGTGTTGATGCAAGCGGCTGGCCTTCGGCGTCGTAGCGCATTTCTTCATATAGCGCCGTACCTATGCCCTGCGCGAGCCCGCCTAAAATTTGTCCCTCGACCACCATGGGGTTGAGCAACACGCCGCCGTCTTCACAAATCACATAGTCGAGAATTTCTACAGCGCCCAATTCGATATCGATAGCAACCGCACAAGCGTGCGCTGCATAACTGAAGGTGCCGGTATCGCGCAACGCCTTGTAGCCCACAATGACTTCCAACCCCCCCGGATCAACATTTTTTGGCATGCGCTGCGGCTGTCGGTACCAGGCGTGGGCTACCTCGCGCAGCGTCAAGCTGCTTTCACTGGCCGCACTGTAAACGCCGCCCGACCTAAACGTTAAGTCTTCGGCAGGAGCTTCGAGTAAATGGGCGGCAATCGCCCGGACGCGAGAAGCTATGGCCTTGCAGGCCGTAGCCACCGCGCCGCCCGACATTACCGCGCAGCGCGAACCCCACGTACCTGTGGAATAAGGCGACATGGCGGTGTCACCGTGGATGAGCCTTACCTGCGCTTCGTCGATACCCAGTACGGTGTACGCAATTTGCGCCATGGTCGTCTCCAGACTTTGACCATGCGAATGCGCTCCTATGCGCAGCTCCAGCACACCGTCGGGGGACAAGCGCGCTGCGCACTGCTCATAGCCCGGCACCATTGGGATACCCCAGCCCGAATAGACCGAAGTGCCATGCGCACCCTGCTCGCAGTAGATCGCGTGGCCAATACCAATCACGCGGCCATCGACCTCTCTCATCGTCTGACGCTTGCGCCACTTGGCGATGTCTAACGCATCGATCGCTTTCTGCAATGCTTGCGGATAGTCGCCGGAGTCAAAGTGTTTGCCTGTGATGTTGTCATAGGGCATGTCGCTGGCCTGCACCAGATTTGCAAGCCGCACCAAGTGGGGTTCGATGCCTATCTCGCGCGCGAGGTTGTCGATCATGACCTCCAGCGCAAAACACACCCCTGTTCGTGCCACACCCCGGTAAGGCAAGATGGGTGGCTTGTTGGTAGCGACGGACCAGGTTTGGCAGCGATACGCATCCATTTTGTAGGGGCCGGGCAATATGGACCCTATCTGAGCAGCTTCCAGGCAAGCAGCAAACGGATACGACGAGTAAGCACCCGAGTCAACCGTCGCTTCACAATCGATGGCCAATAGTCGACCGCTACGCTCTGCATAAAGTGTGACATCGTAGTCATGCTCTCGGCAATTGGTGTTGGCAACCAGTTGCTCGCGGCGGTCTTCTATCCAGCGGACAGGGTGCTTAAGCCGCATGGCGAGCCAAGCGAGGCAAATCTCTTCGGGTAGCAAAATGCCTTTGTAGCCAAAGCCGCCACCCACATCGGGCGAGATCACACGAATTTGCCCTTGGTCGATGCCGAGGCACTCGGACAACCCTGCGCGGTTGATATGCGGCATCTGGGCTGACGAATACATCACCAGCTGATCAAGCCGGTTGTCCCAATAGCAAACCACACCTCGCCCCTCAAGCGGAGCCATGCTTTGCCGCGACGTACGCAGGTGGCGGCGCACCACAATGGGTGCGCTGGCCTTGACGGCGTCAAAGCTGCTATCGACGCGGGTTTGCAAAAAGACGTTGTCACCCCAGTCATCGTGAACCAGTGCTGGCGGCTCCTCGCTGCGGGCTTGCAACATGTCAACTACTGCAGGCAGGTCGTCGATCTGCACATCAACCTGTGCCGCAATGTCCTCGGCTTGGGCCCGGGTAGCGGCGACACACATGGCAATGGTTTCACCCACCTGCCTGACCTTGCCGCGGGCCAGCGGCCATTGCTCGGACGGTTTGAAACCAGCCAGCGTGGTCACTGCGCGAATGGGTTTAACGCTGGCCAAGTCGTCCATGGTAAAAACTACGCCTTCAAAGCCGGGCGGCTTGGTGATTGCGCCCAATCGGCCGTGCGCAATGGGCGAGCGCACAAAGGCTACGTCTTGCATGCCGGGCAATCGAATATCGCCAACATACTGACCGCGTCCGGTCATAAAGCGGGCATCTTCTTTGCGAAGAAGCGACGCGCCCACGCCATGACCTGTTGACGTTGTCAAATGGTTTTGATCACTGTGGTTCATGCTGCCTTGGATCCCGGTTTTGCCTGTTGGCCCTGTTGCGTTGCCAATGCCAACCGATGCATGGTTATGTGCTTGATTTCAGCCCTTGATGCACCAATATGGGCTTTGATAAGCATTTCTGCTTCGCCTGCCCTTCGGGCCATGATGGCTGACAGCAATTTTTCATGTTCGTCAAATGCGGCACGAATGCGCTCTGCCTCAATGAAATCCAGACGCCGAATAATGCGAATACGCTCGGTCAGGTCGGCGTGGGTGCGCGCTATTTCGCGGTTACCAGCCAGGGCCACCAGGGTGCTGTGCAACTTCTCGTCCTCGCGCGCAACCATTTGCCCATCGACACTCCGCAAACGTCGTGGCACCTGCCAAAAAGCACACAACTCACGTAAATCTGGCGCCGGATCCATCGCGCACAAGCGACGAATAGCGATAAGCTCTATCTGCACCCTGAAGTCGTAGAGGTCTTCAAAGTACGCCAGATCAAAAGGTTTGACTTGCCAGCTTGTGTGGCCGTCCACCCGCTGCAAATAGCCCTCGCTCACGAGGATATGAAGCGCCAACCGCAGCGGCGTGCGGGAAACACCTAGGTGATCCGCCAGATCCTGCTCGGCATAGCGCTGCCCGGGAGCCATTCGAAAGTCAAAAATTTCTTCCTTGAGCCGGTCATGAACTATTTGCGCAAGGGTCGCCTTGCCGCCATCGCCGCCCGGTTGACCGACTACACGAAGACCTGTCTTCAAAAACTTTGATTTGTCAGTCGTCACATCTGTACTCTGTTTGGGATCCCAAAAAAACTCGCAAGCTTCCATGCAATTGCTGTGCCACATTTTTGAAATTTGAAAATCAGGATGATGGTTAATTGCCAGATCTGTGACGAACAACATTCCGCCAGTTAGCTCACAGGCGCGTGCATACACCCTGCGAATTTGCTTTGGTGATGCATGAAGGTTGCGAGTGACAATGTTTACGCCACGTGTTGATGCACCCTCCAGCTGACAGGCGCTGTCAAATACTGAACTTCCTTTTAGCCACTGACCACAGCCGCTTGAAGTGCGAGGAGGTTTGGATCCTGATAGTCTGGTCGCTCTGGCTTCGGTATGGAAAGCAAAGTCTGGATGGGGCAATCAACTTTGCCGTCATTTACGATATCGTGATAGACAAAGGCTGGTACCGATATCAAATCCCACTTGTTGAGTCGTACCTCAACTTTTTCGTCACCCTTGAAAACGGTGACGAGGCAAGTTCCATCGAGTATGAAGAATGTTTCTTCAGTCTCGTGTCGGTGCGTAGGTATGCGGTTGCCCGGTGGCATGGTTTGCACGGACATGGTGAAACTGGTCGGTGCTACCGCGTTGATTTCTTGGTGATTAATGGAACCTGAGGCACCAATATAGCGCCGCTGGGAGCGTGCAAAGCGCTTGTCAACCGCTGTTTCAAAACCGAAGACACTCCAGTCTTCGCGTCGGCTTTCAAAAAGAGCGACACGCGCGTTTATCTCATCTGCAAGTTTCATGAAGTTCTCCTTTAAATGGTCAATGGTTTAGCTGCTACGTTTTCAAATGACAAAGTGTTTTGGTGACGAAGCGCTGAACAAGCCCCCTGCGGCGCGCGATCATCTGGGCTCGCGCGGTAAGCTGCAATAAATGTTTCGCCCGTAGCCAGCTTTTGCTGCAACATCCGCATTGCATTCATCCCGATCCATCCAACGCGCAACCTCAAGGACTTATTGATCGCTCCTCTAACTGGCGGTGATGCCCAGCTTGCGAATAATTTTTCCGTATCGCTCGTAGTCAGCATTGAGCACAAGCGATAGCTCTCTCGGCGTGCTACCCACAGGCTTGATACCCATCGCAAGTAGCTTCTGTTGCAAGTCCGGCATACGCAGCACCTCAGAAACATCTCGCTGAACTTTGTTAATGATGGCGACAGGAAGTCCTGCCGGGCCAACCAACGCAAACCAGGAAACAGCCTCAAAGCCGGGCAGACTAGCTGCAGCTTCAATTGTGGGTATGCCTGCCAGTACATCACTTGGCCGAGCACTCGCTACTCCAAGGGGGACCAACTTACCGGCCTGAATATGGCTGAGTACCGCCGGTATCTGCGCCACCATTACATCCACCACGCCAGCCAATACATCGCGTACCGCCTCACCAACACCCTTATAGGGCACGTGGAGCATATTGATGCCAGCCATTGAGTTGATCAACTCACCGCCCATGTGCGCCTGCGTGCCGACCCCTCCGGATGCAAATGAAAGTTTTCCCGGGTTGGCCCTGGCCCGGTTAATTAGCTCTGCCAGCGTTTTAATGCCTGTTGCCGAATTGACAACTAGAACATTTTCGACCGACGCCACCAGCGTAATTAGAGATAGGTCTTTTCGTACATCGAAGCCCAGGTTTGGGTATAGATGGGGGTTGATGGCCAGGTTGCCCACCGGCGCAGACGTGAGCGTGTAGCCGTCTGGTTCAGCACGAGCTCCAAAGGTCATACCGATGTTGCCGGCTGCACCAACCTTGTTCTCTACGACCACTGCTTGCCCCCAAAGCGCACCAAGCTTTTCGCCAACCAGGCGAGGCAGCGAGTCGGCAGAGCCACCGGGACCAAAAGGAACAATAATGCGAACCGGCTTGTTCGGGTATCCACTGGCAGCCACCTGCGATAGAGCAGGAAAAGAAGCCACAGCGGGGAGGGTCAGTGCGGTTAATAGCAATTTACGACGTCGAATCATGATGAAACTCCTGAGTTAAGAAAAATGGGGAATGCAAACAAACAAATTTTTTAAAGTGGATCTCTAAAGCAAGTGGGACAAAATGCCGTGGGACACATCTGCTCGGCGGTACGTCCGAGGGGGTCTGACTTGTGCCAGCCACCCCAAATGGCCTCTCCAGAATCCTGCGCACGAAGGCGAACGGTGTCTAGGTCAATACCCGGAATGACACCGCCTTGCATACGGACGACGCCATTGACAATCACGGTATCAACATCGTCGCCCACGCCGCATTCCACAATGGCCTGGATAGGGTCGCGAAACGGCCCCATTCTCAAAGTACCGCGCGCGGTGAGGTCGATCAAAATAATATCGGCCAGCGCACCCGGCTGAAGCTTCCCGAGGTCATCGCGTCCAAGTGATTTGGCACCATTCAGCGTTGCGGCAGTGAAAACCTCCGCTGCTGTTGCCGACTTGTAGTCATGGCTCATGGTTTTGCCGTGGTACGACGCGGTACGCATGTTGAGAATCATGTCGCGCGGATAGGTATCAGTACCTAGGGCAATGTTGATGCCAAGCTCCTGGTAACGCCGCCAGTTGTCAAGTACGCGGGCACGTCGCACTATGTTTATGGCGCAATGGGAAATCGACACCTTGGCAGCACCCATCAACTTAAGGTCTTGTGCGCCTGGATAATTCAGCCGCACGCTATCGGAGGGTAAGTTTCCATGACCGATATTGAGGGTTGGCCGCAGCAGGCCCACCTCATCCAACAGCTCAATGGGTGTTTTACGGTGCTCACGCACCACTTCAAAAAATTCAAGAATGCTATAGGCCGCGTGTGTTGCCACTGGAAGGCCAGTTTCGTCCGCGACGATCCGTGTTTTTTGCAACAGCTCACGACTAGTGGTTTCGACTTCGCGTGGAACCAAAATGCCATTGATAAGACCATCACCTGCGCCTTGATGTCGTTCGATCCATTGCACGGCCTGGTCGAACTCGCGATGTCCATTGTCTTCATCAACCACCCGCTTTAACCGACCTGCCTCATCACCAACCCATCGGCCAGAGTCGTATCCAGGGCCCAGAAAGCCGCGCACACCGAGGTTGATGCATTGGGTCATCAATGCGTCCTGTATCAAGCGCTGACTACCGTATTCGACAAAGGTCGTAATGCCGTTACGGAGCAATTCAGAGACAGTGAACAGTGCATGAAATTCACGCGCGCCCTCAGCGCCTGTTTCATCAGGCTTGAGGTAACGTACGTCACCTTCTACCCGCGTACCCTCCTTGGGAACGCTAATTTCAAGAAACGGCTGTCCAAAATAGTCCCCCCGACCAGAATCGCTTATCAGCCGGTGGGATGCACGGTGTCCTGAATGAACATGGGTGTCAATGAAGCCCGGTGCAACGAGCTTGTCGGTCGCATCAATGACATGGTCTACCTGTCCTTCAAACTTTGGGCCCACATAGGCAATCGAGTCTCCCTCAAACACGACCTCGTGACTTTTATACAGTGTGTGCTTACCTGCGTGATGTCCCACCACCCAGCCTCCGCGTATGGAAGTTCTCACAATTGCCCCCTGGATATAGAAACATTGAATAAATACAGCTGAAGCACTCCGAAAAGTGGATCGATCATGGCCAAACGCGTGCCACATCAACTTCCAGCGCCCTTTGAAGCAGCGGTGCGAAGATTTCACTTGACGGCTCAACGAAACCAGCAATGAGCAGGGTGTTACGCTCTTCGACGAGCTCGGGGGCATGCGCTACGGAAACGAAAGCTTGACGCAACCTTCTTAAACAGACTTCATCTAGCGGAGCTGTTGTGACGATGGCGGGCATCGGCGTTGGCTGAGTACTTTCAATGATGCGCACTTGGCCTGCAAACGCGGCGTCTGTATGACGAATCAAGTCATGAACGTAACCATCTAGCGGACCCACATCAATATCACCTCTTGCAATGGCGTGAATGACGCCACGCGCGTTCATGAGGTTTCCGGTGATGTGCTGATACGGCTGCTGCACTGCAGCGTATCGCGTCAAAAGGTGGTGTCGGAATGCGTAGTAGCCAGACTGCGAGTCTTTCAATGTGTAACCAGCTCTGTGACCGAAGGTGTCGGCAAGTGTCTGAAATGGCGACTCAGCTGCAACAACAATATCAGTGCAGTAAACGGCTTGCCCCCGATATCTCGGGGCGGTGGGGATGCATTGCGCGAGAATCTGAGGCACAACCGTTCGCCTAGCCAGGGGCAAGCCGCACATCATGACCGCGCCCAAATCATCTCGCAACCACAAATCAGAAAGAAGCTTTGGCGGCTCGTGCTCGATAAGCTCCATGCCGATGTCTGACTGCCGACTGATCCACTTGACAACGTTTATCCATGCGCGCTTGGCGTTCGGCGTCACGTCGTACATACGCGTGTTAAAGAACAATGTCATTGAAGAAATGGAGTTTATTGGTCCGTTTTCGCGCGTCGCAAACATTAGCGAACACCCGGGTAAATCTGCTGAGGCAGCCACAAAGAAATGGCAGGTATGTGGGTCACGATGGTCAGGCATATCAACGACAGAACCAACCACGGTAGAACCGCGCGTACAACCTGCACATACGGTTTTTCGAAAGTACCACTGGCAACAAACAAGTTCAAACCAAACGGAGGAGTGATATTGCCAATATCAACATTAACCGTTGTGATGATTCCAAAATGGACGTTCCCAATACCAGCCGCAGTGACAGTGCCAATCAAAATCGGTACGAGGATAAGAATGTTGGAAAAAACATCTACAAACATTCCAGAAATCAAAAACATCACATTTGCCGCAAGCAAGAGCAAATTGGGAGATTCGCGCATTTGTGCGAATGGCACGGCGATGAACGAAGTAGCACCGGTGACCGTTAGCAGCCATGAGAATAAACTCGCAGCGGCCACCATGATCAAAATTCGCGCACTTGCCAGAGCGGAAGACATGCAAACCTGCCAAAGCCCCTTAAGGTCAAGCTGTCGATACACAACGCAGCATACGAATGCTGCGTACACAACCGCTACTGCTGCTGCCTCCGTTGCGGTGAACACACCACCGTAGAGCCCCCCTAAAATAATCACTGGCATACCCAGTCCCCAAGCGGATTCTCGGCTCGCACGTGCGATATCGGAGATGGTGGCGCGGGCGTCTGTCGGAATACGATGATGAACCGCAAAGCCATAGCAGTAAGCCATGTAGACCATAGCGAAAAGAAGTCCGGCTCCAATGCCAGAGATGAACAATGCACCAATAGACGCACCAGCAACTGCGCCATAAACAATCATCGCGTTGCTCGGCGGAATAATCATGCCGATCAATGCGGAGCTGGTAACCAAACCCAGCGAAAACCGCTCGGGGTAACCGGCGCGAATAAGCGACGGGTACAAAATGCCGCCCACAGCAATGATGGTCGATGCACTTGAACCCGTTATGCTCCCAAATAGCAAGCAAGTAATGACCACCGTCATGCCCAAGCCGCCGCGCAAGTGACCCACCAAAGACCGTATGAGTGCAACCAGCCTTGCCGATAGCCCACCCTCACCCATGATATTGGCGGCCAGTACAAAAAATGGTATCGCCAAGAGTGGGAAGCTCTCAAGTCCCGCAAAAACACGCTGCGGCAAGATAGAAAGTGGCATCGGCGTCATGAACGCAAAAACGATAAATGCGGTACCCGTGAGCACGATAAACATGGGAACCGTGAGCAAAAGGCCCACAGCTACCAGCACAAACGTTAAAGCGATGGTTGCCTCCATGATGTTCAGTCTTTGAGATCCATCACCACTTCGTTCGGTGCTTCATGATCCAACGTTTTCATTAAAACTTGCAGAGTCCGCAAACCCATTAAGAATGTCCCGACCGGCATGGCCAAATAAGTCAGCCACATCGGGGCCTGCAGGATCGGTGTTAGCTGATCAATGGATCGAACTCGCAGTGTGTGCTGGAGGCTGTACCAGAAAAAGGCAGCTAAAAATGAAATGGTCACCACCTGCACCGCTACAGCCAGCCACCGGCGCGCAGAAGGGGGCAATATAAGTGGCAGCAAATCAATCGCAATATGTCCCCGGGTACGAACCGCCACGCTACCGCCAATAAATACCACCCAAACCACCAAATACAACGCGACCTCCTCCGCCCAAGCAATCGGCTGTAGCAGCACGTAGCGCAATATGACATTCACGAACAAAAGTAAGCTCATAAATGCCATAGCGCCGCCGATAAATGTCCATTCAGACCAGGACAGTGCAGCATTGATTTTCTGCAGCACGCCTATCGTGGCGGACTCGGTTGTGTTGTTTGGTTTAGTCATGGCACGATCGGCACAGTGACGGTTTTACTTGGCTGTTGAACCAATTGATGTACGAATCATGTTGATAGATTCAACACCATACTTAGCGGTAAACCAGTCGTAGACGGGACGCGATGCCTGCTCAAAACGACCGCGCTGCTCTGCCGTTAGGCGTTCGACCTGCATTCCACTTTTTCGAAACATATCGAGCTGTTCTGACTCGGCTTTAACGATCAGTTCACGCTGATACTTGCCGGCCTCTTTCGCAGCATCAACCACAATTGTCCGGTTTTCCGGTGATAGCTTGTCCAGAAAAGGCTTATTGAACATAAAGACATAGGCTATAAAGCCGTGGTCTGACAGCGTGAGGTACTTTTGCACCTCATAAAATCGCATCAAGGCTATCGTTGAAATTGGATTTTCTTGCCCGTCCACCACGCGTTGCTGCAAGGCGCTGTACAGCTCCTTAAAGTCAATCGCTACAGGTGAAGCACCAAATGCCTTGAACTGCTCTTGCACCACCGGCGCTGGCATGGTTCGAATTTTTCGGCCGCCATAGTCCTTGGGCTCACGAATGGGGAAGTTGCCGGTAAATTGCTTGAACCCACTTTCCCAGAACGCAACGCCTTCAATGTTCACTTTGTTTAGTGGCTTCAGAATGCTCGCACCGGTAGGACCATCAACCACTTTGTAGAGAGCTTCGCGGCTCTGAAATAGAAACGGCAAATCCAGCACCTGCACGCTAGGGGCCAACGGTGCCACCCAGCCCGTGGGCAAGATGGAGACTTCAAGCGCGCCTGCTTGGGTCTGTTCAACCATTTGCGTTCCGCTACCCAACAACATGGCCGGGAACAACCGAACCTGAATTTGACCTTTAGTACGGGCTTCGACCAATTCTTTCCATTTCAGCGCGGCCAAGTGATGCGTACTGCGGTCTGGTTGATCGTGCCCGACCTTGATCACGATTTGCGCGTTGGCGTAGCCCGAGAGCAGCGCTGTGTTGAGCAGCACCATCGCCAACATTGATCTGAAAATCGACTTCATAGCAAACTCCTTTGAAAGGTGGATAAACGACTAAGTGATAAAAGCGTCGGAGACAGTGGTCAGGCAGCTATTGACGCAGAAACAGCCATTGGCAAAATCGTGGCGTTGGCATCAAATCTTTCGCCCGCGCGCAAGCAAAAAAGCGGCGTCAACATCCGGTCGGTCACCAGCTGAGTGCCTTCGTTGTCACACAGTGCCCAGCGCCCGCTCTGGTCGTTGAGTACGCTAACGTCTGCAACGCTGCCAATACGTAGAGTTCCTAACTCATCTTGCATGCCTCCCATGGCTGCGGCGTTGCAGGTAGCCATGGCCACTACATGCTTCAAAGGCAACCCCAAAGCAAGCATGCTGGTCATGGCTGAGACAAGGCTAAAACGGGTGCGTCCCACAAACATATGATCTTCTTCATCAGGGTGCGAGGCAGGTGTGCCGGCGGGCGCGGGGACGGTTGTGTTGTAGCCGTGCATATCGGCGCCGAGCGTGTCGGGGATTACTCCAGCATCCAGAACAATACGCGCGGTTTTGTAGCTGAAATGAGAGCCATGGCCAACATCAATCTTTAGGCCACGAGCCACAGCCTCAGCCACCATCGGGTGCAACTTGCCGTCAATCTCAACAAAGCCGCCAGGATGCCTGCTGAAAGGGTGTGCAAGGATGTCACCCGGCTTGAGCATGTCAACCACCTGATTGAAAATTGAATCGGGGTTCACATTCAAAGCACCTTGCTCGGGTTTTGGCCACAGCTGCCCGAAGTGGATGTACAGCGGCAAATCAGCCTCTCGACCAATTTGTGCCGCCAAGCGCATGACATCGACACCCCAGCGTGCGAAGCCACCAATCTCTGCGTGGGCCTTCAGGCCCTTGACCAAGTCTTTGTTCTGGTTAGCTGATTTGACGGTCGCCTCAACATTGAGGCAATCCGGCTTGTACAACTCGGGGTAATAATGGCCTTCAAGGCCGCCCACCAAGTAAGCCGATAGAAACGCAACTACGCGGGTTTTTGCGGTGTCAGCAACAAAGCGTCTGAAGCCAGGAAGCGTCATGCAACTGGGGCCGCCCTGGTCTATCAGGGTGGTGACGCCAGAGTACACGCCACACATATCGGGGTTGAGACCAAACCGTCCCGTGACGCCTTCATAGATGTGGGCGTGGGTGTCAATCAACCCGGGCAGAACGAGTTTGTTACAACAGTCTATGATTTTCGTATCGTGGGAGACTGATGCGGCAAGGTCTGCACCGATGGCGGCCACTTTGGCATCTTTGATGAACACATCGAATATGCCGTCGATATTGGCAGCCGGATCGATCAGGTGTCCGCCCTTCAGCAGAATATTTTGCATGATTTTGGTGCATTAAGGTAAATATGCGGGGTATACCGCATATTTCATGCCACACCTCAAAGCATCATTCACCGGCTCAAGTTGTTGCCTCTATAGTTGCTATGATTTCACCTGATTTATAGGCCTATAAGCAACCTTTCGAACATGTCCAGAACTCTCATCACCACTTCCATCAAAGCCGAACTGCGAGCTGCGCAGCTCAAGTCTCGGTTGTTCAGTCGTCCGGGATTTTTGATCCGTCGGCTTCATCAGATACATACTGGACTATTTGCAGATGAGACGGCGCAGTTTGATGTATCCGCTGTTCAATACAGCTTGCTCACAGCACTCGCTGAGCATGGCGAAATGGATCAAAACACGCTTGCGCTGGAGATCGGGCTAGAAAGAACCAGCGTTGCAGAAGTGCTGCCGCGACTTGAGGCTCGCGCATTGTTGGAACGCAAGCGATCCCCGCTCGACGGTCGGGTAAAGCTAGTGAAGCTGACGCGCTTAGGGGGCGGTATCGTCAAGCGCATGGATGCCGCCGTTCAGCGTGCGCACGACCGCACATTAGAAGTGTTACCTGAAAGCCAACGGGATGTATTTATGTTGCAGCTGATACGCTTAGTTGAGGCCAACAACGACCAAAGCATGGTGCCGTTGAGGATGCGTTGAGCGCCAGCTTACGATCACCATGCTCGCTCAATGCCCTAGTTTGGGGCGAAGAAAACTGATTTCTTCTGTATGTCACGCACCATGCCTGCACCTTGCCACCGGTCCAGTGGGATTGACCATCCTGGGCGCTGATGAGCTGACCTGTTTTGTACGGCGCGGTGTGTACTGCCCGCCGCTGGCGCTGTTGGAATGGTTCCTGCTAGACCCAATGTATTCACGAAAAGACATGGCCGGGCTGATCGACTTGTGCTGCAAGGGGCCCTTGTGAAGGGCCATAACGTGGTGTTTCTGCAAACTGACGAAGCCGTTGCCTTGTATGGCTACATTGATGCGTTCAAGGACTTGGAGCCACTTTGACCCGGGACGCCAGACCTCCCAATTTTACCCGTCTGACGGCCGTTCGTGACCCTTGGAAAAATGAACACCATTACTCTTGAAGGCCTTGTAACCACAACAAAGCAGCTCGTCCCCGGCCTGCTCGTGACTCTGCTGGTCGCGATGGCGGCGGCTTTTCTGGGAAGCCACTACAAGGGATCAATGCTGTTGTTTGCACTGCTGCTCGGACTGGCTCTTCATTTCATCAGCGAAGACGTTCGCTGCATGCCAGGCATCATTTTTGCATCGAGTGCGGTGCTGCGCTTGGGCGTGGCGCTGCTTGGCTTGCGCCTGACGATTTCAAACGTCGGCGCGCTGGGCTGGCAGACTGTGCTGGTGCTGCTAGGCGCTGTCTTTCTCACAATACTGGCGGGCTTAGGGCTGGCGAAGTTGCTGAAGATCGAGGGCAGACTTGGGCTGCTGATCGGGGGCGCCACCGCCATTTGTGGCGCATCGGCGGCACTGGCAATCGCCAGCGTGCTGCCCAAGCACCCGCAGCTCGAGCGTGACACCGCGCTCACGGTCGTCGGGGTCACGACGCTGTCCACGCTGGCGATGGTGACCTATCCGCTACTCACGCACTGGCTCGGCTTTGATGCACTCACCGCCGGGAAATTCATCGGCGCCACGATTCACGACGTGGCGCAAGTAGTCGGTGCCGGTTATAGCTTGTCTCCTGCAGCGGGCGATGCCGCCACGATCACCAAGCTGATGCGCGTCGCGTTCCTGATGCCGGTGCTAGTCATCATTTCGCTAGCGGTGCGCGGGGAAATCGCTCGCCAGCACCTTGAGACGGCTTCCAGCGCCAAAACGCCCCTGCTGCCCTGGTTCACCGTGGCTTTTGTCGCACTGATGCTGCTCAACAGTACTGGCTGGGTATCAGCATCGGTTCAGTCTTTGGCATCTGATCTGTCGCAATGGTTTCTGGTAGTTGCGATTGCGGGCGTCGGACTCAAGACCTCGCTGAAAGACGTTACGCAGCTTGGCTGGCGACCCGTGTTGATGCTGTTGCTGGTGACGCTGATTCTGGCAGTCATGAGCGCGCTCTACCTGCTGCTAACGCGTTAGCATCCACAAAAGGTCTCAAGCCTACGACAGAGGAGGACGCGGAGTTCGCCGTGCATGCCGTGGGGTTCTTGCTCCGAGAGCTTGATTGGGCTCTCTCGCCTTTCTGATCTGGTGCGTCCCGTCGCGATCGACTTAAATCAAATTTGAATTCAGGGAACCCCATGAGCACGACATCCAATTTAATCACCTTGCTCGTCGTGGCCGGTGCCATCGGCCTGTGACCTGCCCCCCGTAACCCGTACCAGTTATTTTTCCAAGGAGTCCATCAACTTGGAGAATGATGGACATGAGAACAAGCAAATACAGCGAAGAGCAGATCATTGGCTTTTTGAGGCAGGCCGAAGCCGGCATGCCGATCAAGGAGATTGGCCGCAAACACGGCTTCAGTGATGCCAGCTTTTACAAATGGCGATCTCGGTACGGCGGCATG
>Ga0335394_10001813_pt1 | contig 24079 bp, 24 predicted proteins | sample MAT03_FD_205741 | JGI IMG/M metagenome (GOLD analysis project Ga0335394, IMG submission 205741) | Freshwater microbial communities from Lake Fryxell liftoff mats and glacier meltwater in Antarctica - MAT-03 (spades assembly) (version 2) ...
TCCTGCGCGCGGCAGACCCGCAGGAGCGCGCCTGGATGCTATATTCCGGCGCATGCGTAACGTGTTGCTGGCCGCCGTCATCCTTGGTGCTCTCGCCGCGGCTCCTGGGTTCCACGCCATCTCGTCGGCCCAGGAGCAGGAGCAGGAGGCGCCCGCACCGCCGGCCGAGCGGCTCGATGCCGATGTGATGTGGAAGATCCGCCGCGAGGCCACCGAGCGCTCGCAGATCATGCACACGCTGCACGTGCTCACCGACGTCTACGGACCGCGGCTCACCGGCTCGCCGAACCTGCGTCAGGCCCAGGACTGGCTCGTGCAGCAGGCCACGGCGGCCGGGCTCAAGAACGCACATCTCGAGGACTGGGATTTCGGCAGTCCCGGGTGGCTGAACGAGAAGACGGCGGTGCACCTCGTGTCGCCGGTGAAAGACAGCCTGGTGGTGGAAGCACTGGCGTGGACGCCGGGCACCACTGGCACCGTCACCGCGTCCACGGTGATCGTCACGCCGCCCGAGCGGCCCACGCAGAAGGACGCCGACACGTTCTTCGCCCGGCTGCGCGGCAACCTCAAGGGACGGGCGGTGATGGTCGGTCAGCCGGCTGTGCTCGACGTCACGATCGATCCGCCGGCCAAGCGCCGCGACGACAACGAGGCGCGCGCGCTGTTCTCGCCCACGCCTTCGCCATCGCCGTTCGGCGCCCCAGCCTCAGCCTCAGCCCCAGCCCCAGCCGCGGCGGCCGCAAGCGCGGCGGCCCCCCTCACGGCGGACCAGTTCGCCGAGCAGCTCAGCGTGTTCCTCGTGCAGGCGGGCGCGGCCCTGCGCATCAACGACGCCGGCCGCGAGCACGGCCAGATTCGCGCGTTCAACAACCGCACCTTCGACGTGGCCAAGGCGGTGCCCACGGTGGTGATGCGCAATGAAGACTATGGCCGCATCGCGCGCCTCATGGCCAGTGGCCATCCGGTGCAGGTCGAGGCCACGATCGTGAATCAGACGTATCCCGAGGGTCGCACGCAGCACAACGTCGTGGCCGAAATTCCCGGCTCCGACAAGGCGCAGGAAGTGGTGATGCTCGGCGGGCATCTGGACTCGTGGCACGCCGCCACCGGCGCCACCGACAACGGCATCGGCGTGGCCACGATGTACGAGGCGATTCGCATCCTGCAGACGATTGGCGTGAAGCCGCGCCGTACCATCCGCCTGGCGCTGTGGAGCGGCGAGGAACAGGGCCTGCGCGGCTCGGTGGCCTATGTGGCGCAGCACTTCGGCACGTTCGAGAATCCCAAGCCCGAGTACGAGCACTTCGCCGGCTACTTCAACATCGACTCGGGCACGGGCCGGGCGCGCGGCATGACCGTGTTCGGCCCGCCCACGGCCGCCGATGTGCTGCGGCCGCTGCTGGCGCCGTTTGCGGGCAACGGCGTGATGGGCGCAACGTCCACGCGGTCGCGCGCGCGCGGCGGCTCCGACCACACCTCGTTCAACGAGATTGGCTTGCCGGGCATCAGCGTGGGTCAGGATCCGATCGAATACGGCACGCACACTTGGCACACGAATCTCGACACCTACGAGCGCGTCGTCGAGAGCGACGCGCAGATGTCGGCGATCGCCATTGCCAGCGCCGTCTATCACCTGGCGATGCGCGACGACAAATTGCCGCGCTTCACGAAAGACGCGATGCCGGCGGCGCCGGCCCGGCCCGCGGCGCAACAGTAGCGTCACGACCCGTAACGACTCGGTGATCTGACCCCATGGATCCAACCACGGCGACACTTCATTCGGCGGTGCCGATCCTGCGCGTGGCGAATCTTGCCGCGAGCCTCGACTACTACACGGGCGTGCTCGGCTTCGCGATCGACTGGCGCGACGACACCGGCATCGCGTCGGTGTCACGCGACCGCTGCACGCTCATGCTCTGCCAGGGCGATCAGGGACACGCGGGCGCATGGGTGTGGGTGGGCGTGGCCGACGCGGCAGCGCTGCACGACGATCTGCAGGCGCGCGGCGCCATCGTGCGGCATCCACCGACCGACTATCCGTGGGGTCTCGAGTTACAGGTCGCCGACCCCGACGGCAACGTGCTGCGCCTGGCCTCGGCGCCGCGGGTGGGCATGACCACGGGCGAGTGGCTCGACATGCACGGCGTGCGCTGGGCGCAGGATAGCTTCGGCAGCTGGCAGCGCGTCGACTAAGTACGCAGAAACGGCTGTGCAAATAAATGTAACGGTGACAGGCCCCGTTACAAACGGGTGTCGATGAGCGACTTCGGAGTGATGCCCGCGAGCGTGGTTGTGCCGCAGCCCACCATCGCCAGGCGCAGCTCGGTGTCGAGGATCTGCAGCACGCGCTCCACGCCCGCCTGACCGAAGGCGCCGAGGCCCCAGATGTAGGGCCGGCCGATGCCCACGGCCGTGGCGCCAAGCGCCAGCGCCTTGAACACGTCGGTGCCACGGCGCACGCCGCCGTCGACGATCACCGGGATGCGTCCCGCCACCGCCTTCACGACTTCCGGCAGGCACTCGAGGGTGGCGCGGCCGGTTTCGGTGGCCCGGCCGCCGTGGTTCGACACCATGATGCCGTCGGCACCGCTCGACACGGCCAGAGCCGCATCCTCGCCGCCCTCGAGGCCCTTGATCACCACCTTCATCGAGGTGACGTCTTTCACGCGCTTGATGAAATCCCAGGTCAGCGCGCCCGAGGTGAGCGTGACGCCCTTCATGTCGAGCCCCGCGAACATCGGCTTCGGGCCGGCCGCACGGCCGTTGCCGCCAGGACCGGCCGGGCCGTGGCAACTCGCGCAGACGCGCGTGTCGGTGCGCGCGAGCCGCTTGTCGGTCTCGGTGTTACGTCCACCAGGCAGATCGACGGTCACCGCCACCACCGGGCACCCGGCGGCTTCCGCCCGCTTCAGCATCGTCGTGGTGGCGGCGAAGTTGTTCGTGGTGTAGAGCTGATACCAGAGCCCGGCGCCGCGCGTCTTCGACACGTCTTCGACCGGCGTGGACGACTGCGTGGACAGGATCTGCAGCTGCTTGCGCGCCTGCGCGGCCCGGGCCACGGCGAGCTCGCCCTCGGCGTTGAAGGCGCGCTGGCTACCCACCGGACAGAGCACGACTGGCGACGCGAACGTCTGACCGAAGAGCGTCATCGACATGTCGATCGTGCTCACGTCGACGAAGCGGCGCACGCGCAACTGGTAGCGCGCATAGGCGTCCTGGTTGGCGCGCAGCGTCGTCTCGCCGTCCACGCCGGTGGCCATATAGCCCCAATGCGCGGGCGGCACGATCTGCCGGGCCAGCGCCTCGAGTTCGAACACGTTCACGGCGTCGGCGGCGCTCTCGAGGGCGGCGCCGACGGCCTGATCGGTGGTGGCCTGCGTAAGCGCCTCGGCAAGGGAGGGCATGCCGAACAGCAGCGGGCTGGCGGCGAGGTATTTCAGGAACTCACGACGATCCGACATGGCCCCTCCCACCGTCGTGCGTGACGACTACGCGCCCGGCGCGCGGTAGCCCACCGTGAGCTTCGCAGCCTCGTCCATCTGCTTGGGCGAGATGAGCTGCACCATCTCGAGGGTGACGGCGCCCGAGGCGTTGACGGCCAGGCTCAAGGCCAGGGCCGAGGTTTCGTCGGGCATATCGACGATCACGATGGCGTCAGCCGCGCCGTACGCGAAGTAGAACGTCTCCACCTTGCCGCCCAGTTTTTTCACGACCTTGGTCACTGCCGCCAGGCGGGCCGATCCGCCGTCCTTGAGCAGACCCTGGGTGCCTTCCGCCGTGTAGGACGCCTTCGCCATGTACTTCGCCATTGAGATCTCCTTGCGGGCGAGAATTCGCCTATTGCGGGCCGGCCAGACGCGGCGCGGCTCGCCATAGTATGCGCAATCAGGGGCGCACGCCCCTCACGAATTGAACGAGAAGTTCTGCCACGCGCGCCGGCTGCTCCTGCTGCACCCAGTGGCCTGCGCCGTCGAGCAGATGCGCAGCCTGGAACTTCGTGCACGCCGTCTTCTGCATCGCCTCGAAGCTGCCCGCGCGCTGGAACACGCCCCAGTCGCTCTTGCCCGACACGAACATCGCCGGCACGTCGATTGTGCGGCCGGCAAAGAGCGTCAGTTCGGCCGACAGACGCGGCACCCGGCCCACGCGATACGACTGCAGGCCGCCCTGGAAACCCGTGCGCCCGTACTCGCTGGCATAGACCGCCAGCTCGCGATCCGGCAGCCACTGGCACGCCGCGATGTGCGCCGGCGATGGCATGTCGGCGGCCACCTGTTCGGCCATGCCCATGCCCTTGTCCATCACGTAGTAACGCGGCAGCTTGGCGAATTCCTCCGGCGTGTTGGCCGCGAGCGGATGCGGCACATTGCCTGGCCAGTCGGCGCTCTTGGCGTGATAGTAGGCGCGCAGGAAGGCATGGAGCCCCTGCGGCGGCGCGGCCATATTGGCGTTGGCCTCGCGCGTCGTGTAGTAGGTCTGGTAGTGCTTGCGCGCGGGGGTGAGGGCGGCGAGCCCGGCGTCCATGTCGGGCGCCGGCGTGGCCGGCGTTGGAGCGACGTTCGCGGTGTTGAACGGCAGGCGCGCAGTGCCGCCAAAGGGTGCGCTCATCATCACGACGGCGCGGAAGACATCGGGGCGCGTGAGGGCGCACCAGGCAGCGACGGGCGATCCGAAATCGTGGCCGACGACGCACGCCAGGTCACGATGCCCGAGGGCGGAGGTGAGCGCCAGCAGGTCGCGCACGCGGTTCAGTGTGGCGAAGGGCGCCAGGTCGTCGTCGAAGCGCACGTCGGTGCCGCCGCTGCGTCCGTAGCCGCGCTGATCGGGCGCCATCACGTGGAAGCCTGCCTGGGCCAGCGGCAGCATCACCTTGCGCCAGCTGTAGCTGAGTTCGGGAAAGCCGTGCACGAGCAGCACGCCTGGACGGCCCGGCGTCTCGAAGCCGGCCTCGAGCACGTGCATCGCGATACCGTTCACCCCGGGGATCACCCGCGAGCGGATGCCCGCCGGCAAGGTGCCGGCGCCGTAGTCGGCAACGGGCGCGGGCTGCGCCGCGACGGCGCGGCCCGCCAGCACGCGCACGCCCAACGGCGCGGCGGCCACGGTGGTCATCCAGGTGCGGCGTGAGATGAATGGCATGCGTCCTCCCGTTACGGGGCGCTAGCGTATCAGAACGTGTGCGGCGCGCGACTACGGCGTGAGCGTGATGGTCGTCGTGGCCAGCGTGGCCACCGTGGCCCCCGTGTCGGCGCCCTGCAACACATGCAGGAAGCGAGTTGACGCCGGCCCGCCGGGCGGAGGCGCAAGTGCGGTGCCAGCACGGACCACCCGCGGCGGGTTTCGTCAACGAGGGTGCTACGCTGTCAGCCCCGCCTGGCCATGCGCACATCGATTCGCGGAGAACTCGCCCCCATGCTGCGCCTGGCGCTGCCGGTCGTGCTCGCGGAGCTCGGCTGGATGTCGATGGGCATCGTGGATACCATCATGGTGGCGCCGCTCGGTCCGGCCGCCATCGGCGCAGCGGGCATCGGCACGTCGCTGCACATGGCCTTCTCCATCTTCGGCATGGGCCTGCTGCTCGGCCTCGACACGCTCGTGTCGCAGGCGCACGGCGCCGGCGATCACCGCGACTGCCACCGCTGGCTCGTGCACGGCCTCGCGTTGGGCGCGGGCCTCACCGTGCCCATCATCGCGGTGTGCTACGGCGTGCTGGCGGCCATCCCGCGCGCAGGCTTCCACCCGGATGTGATGCCGCTGCTCGAGAGCTACTTCGGGATCGTGCTCTGGAGCACGGCGCCGCTGCTGCTTTATGCCGCGGTGCGGCGGTATCTGCAGGGGATGCACGTCGTGGCGCCGATCGCCTTTGCGCTCGTCACCGCCAACCTGCTGAATGCGGCCGCCAACTGGGCGCTCGTCTACGGCAAGCTGGGGCTGCCCGCGCTCGGCGTGCCGGGCGCCGCGTGGGCGACGTTCGTCTCGCGCACCTACATGCTCGGTGTAGTCGTGCTTGCGGCCTGGTGGATCGACCGCGCCGGCAACACCGGCCTCGCGGCTGTCTCGCTCCACCTGTCGCGCGAGCGCTTCGTGCGCTTGTGGCGCCTCGGCTTCCCGGCTGCCGCGCAGGTGACGCTCGAAGTCGGCGTGTTCGGCCTGGCCACCGTGCTGGCCGGACGTCTCGACCCGGTGTCGAGCGCCGCGCACCAGATTGCGCTCAACATCGCCGGCACCTCGTTCATGGTGCCGCTCGGGGTGGCCTCGGCCGGGGCGGTGCGCGTGGGCAATCGCGTGGGCGCGAACGATCCGCAGGGCGCGGCGCGGGCCGGTTGGATGGCAATCCTGCTGGGCTCGGGCTTCATGTGCACGACCGCGCTCGCCTTCTTCGTCGCGCCCCGGGCGCTCATCGGCCTGTTCTCCCCGGGACCGGAGGTGGTCGACCTCGGTGCGTCGCTGCTGCTCGTGGCGGCCGTCTTCCAGCTCTTCGACGGCCTGCAGGCCGTCGCCACGGGCGCCCTGCGCGGCCTCGGCAGCACGCGGATGGCGATGATGGTGAACCTGGCCGGTCACTGGTTCGTCGGCCTGCCAATTGCCTACGTGCTGTGCTTCACGTTCGGGCTGGGTGTGCGCGGCTTGTGGCTCGGCCTCTCGACCGGCCTCATCGTCTGTGGCATCGTGCTCACCTGGTACTGGCACCGCCGTATCACCCACTACACTGCGACTGGACGCCTTCGATGATCTGCGACGCCCACGTGCATTTCTTCTCGCCTGGATTCTTCGATACGCTCGGCGCGCAGCAGGGCCTGCCGGCGGAGGGCCGCGTCGGCGCCGTCACCGGCGCACTCGGTTGGGACGAACCCGCCTCGGTCGCGGCGCTCGCCGATCGCTTTGTCGGGGAGCTGGATCGCCACGGCGTGGCGCGCGCCGTGCTGATCGCCTCCACCCCGGGCGACGAGGCGTCGGTGGCGGCGGCGGCCAGCGCGCATCCAGGGCGGTTCATCGGCTTCTACATGCTCGACCCCACCCGCGACGACGCGCTCGACCGCGTGGCGTGGTCGGCCGCGCATGGCCTGCGCGGCGTGTGCCTGTTCCCCGCCATGCACCGCTACGCGCTGCACAGCCCCGAAGTAGCCCGCGTCTTCACGGCGGTGGCCTCGTCTCCGGGCACGGCCATCTTCGTGCATTGCGGCGTGCTCTCGGTCGGGGTGCGCGCCAGGCTCGGCCTGCCGAGTCCCTTCGACATGCGCTTCGGCAACCCGCTGCATCTGCAGGGACTCGCCCTGTCGCACCCGCATGTGCCGGTCGTCATTCCGCACTTCGGGGCCGGACTCTTTCGCGAGGCACTGATGCTCGGCGACGTCTGCCCCAACGTCTACCTCGACACGTCCAGCTCGAATGGCTGGATGAAGTACACGCCCGGTCTCACGCTCATCGAGGTGTTTCGCACGGCGCTCGCTGTGATGGGCGCCGAGCGGCTGCTCTTTGGCACCGACTCGTCGTTCTTCCCGCGCGGCTGGGTGCGCCGCGTGTTCGACGATCAGCGCGCGGCGATGACCGCGGCGGGCGCCACCGCTGACCAGATGGCCCTCGTGACCGGCGGCAATCTCGACCGGCTGTTCCCGATCGACGGCCCGCGGCGGTTGCCGGCACGCGCGTAGGCGCCAGCGCGGGCCAGCGCGTCGACCGGCGCTACTTGACCTGCACGATCACGTGCCCGGTCGTCCAGCAGCACTGATCGCCGCCGCCGCCGTCGCCCGAGCTGTCGTTCACGACCGCGCGCAGCCAGTATTCGCCTGCGGCGCTGAAGGTGGCCGTGGTCGTGGCCTCGACGAACTTCGTCGCATCGCCCTCGTTGACGAGGGGCAACGTGTCGTCGGCGATCGTCACCTCGCCGGGGCCACGGTACTTCTTCCAGATGACGCGGAAGTCGCCACGCCGCTCGTTGCTCCGCGACGCTGCGCCGGCGCCACCCGGGGCCGGCGCCGACAAGCCGCCGGCGAAGACGCGGCCGCCGATGATCGCCGGGGGCGGTTCCTCGGCGGGGGTACGCGCGGGCCGCCGCGCGGGCGGTGTCGCACCGCCCCCTTCCTCGGTGTGGATCGTGGGCGGTTGGTCGGCCACCCACGCTGTGAGCGTCACGGGTTGCCCGACGACGCCGGTCAGCGTCTGCATCGTGCGCTGCACGGGCGGACCGAAGGCTACCGGCCCGGTGGGTGAGAACCTGATCCGTGGCGGCTCGTTGCCGTTGGCCAGGTTCTTGTAGAAGTCGATCCAGTACTGCGGGTTGGCCCAGAACGATACGGTGGACGTCTGGCCGTTGGCGCGCAGCGTCCACGTCAGCCTCTTCGTGCCGAAGTCCTTTGGAATCGTGATCGCGAACACGCCGTATTGACGACCCAATTGGAAGCGCGTGGGCTGGCCGAAGTCGGGACCGCCGGGCTCGATACGGTTGTCGGGACCGATCGGGATGTCGAGTTCCTGGCCCTTGTTGCGATTGAAGTAGCCGAGCAAGAGCACCTGCCCGCCGTCTTTGGTCGGACCCCACCCCTCGAAGGCCGGGAACACGGCTTCTCCGGCCTGGCCGAGCGGCTCCATCAGAATGCCTTGTGACGGCGACGGCGCCTGCTGCTCGGCCCCGAGCGTAAGAACCGTCACCCCCGCGAGGGCGACGGCAAGCACGTGTGCGCGCATGACCTGACGCACGCTACTGCTGCTGGCGCTCGCTCGTCGTGAGGCCCAGCGCCTCGCGCCGCGTCTTCACTTCGGCCCGGTAGTCGTCGTCGTTCATGTAGGTGACGTTCACCCACGCGTGCGCCATCTCGTCCACCGTGCGGTCGCCGTAGCCCACCCACACGTTCGGGTCGGGGTTGGCCTTGTTCGCGGTGGTGTTGTCGTGCCAGCCCGTGATCTTCAGGATCGTGCCCTTGGGCAGGAGCGGCGCGGCGGTCGGGGCATACACGTAGGTGTTGTGCCAGTTGAAGTTGAAGTCGGCCACATGGCTCAGCACCTGCGTGCCGCCGTTGGGCAGGATGGCTTCCATCGACATCGCCTTGCCGCGCAGGTGCATGTGCGGCTGGAAGCTTTCGACGCGGCCGTTCTCGCGCAGCACGAAGTAGCCCTCGGTGGCCTTCACGGTGTTGGGCGGCAGGTCGACGCCGCCGGCATTGGTCGCGCCCATCAGGTGCAGCACCTGGCGCAGCTTCGGCTCCTGCCCCTTGGGGTAGAAGTAGACGCCCAGCTCGACCTGGTCGGTGATGTCTTCACCGCCGTTCGAGTAGTGGATGTCCCACACCACCTTCGAGCCCGGCAGCATCAGCTTGCCGCTCCCCGGACGCATCTTCTCGCCCTCTTTGCCGACCGCCCACTCCATGAACGTGCCCGGCAGCGGATTGCCGTTGGCGTCGGGTGGGTTGACGGCGAGTTCGTCGGTTTCGGTCTGCTGCAGGCGGGCAATCGCGTGATGCGTGATCTTGCGACCCTTCACCGTCGTGGGCCGGATCTCGAGCGCGCGCACCCAGCGGGCCTCGGTGAGACCCGTCGGCACCACCGGCTTCCACCATGCGTCGTTGGCGCCGGCCTTCTGCGTCCACGCGGTCGAGCGCACGATGAGATCCGGCTCGGCCTGCCCGAACTCCTTGGCGTAGTTCCAGCCCTGCTCGGACGGCCACTCGACGGGCGTGGGCAGGTCCTTCATGTCGCCCTTCGGCGCGCCTGCGTCTACCCACTTCACGACGGTGGCGAGTTCGGCGTCGGAGAGCGAGCGGTCGTTTGCGAACTCCTGGATACCGATGGTCTTGTCGATGTGCCACGGCGGCATCTGCCGCGCCTGCACGCGGCTCTTGATCGACCGCGCCCAGGGCCGCGACTGCTCGTAGGTTACAAGCGACATCGGCGCAATTGAATCAGGCCGATGGCACGCCTCGCACTTGGCCTGGAAAATCGGCGCGATGTCTTTGGTGAAGGTCGGCGCTCCAGCGGGGGCCTGCGCGGCGGCCGTGCCGGTGGCCGAGACGACGAATCCGAGAGCGAGAACACCTACAGAAGACCACAGACGGCTCATCGGAGCGCTCCTTCGTAGACGGATTGGGTCGGGTCGGCACGCGCCGGCTCGGGACACGGCCGGGCGCCGTACGGCGAAACTATAGCACCCCGCCACGGGCGTGGCGAGGGGATTCGGCCACCACCCCGGCCAGCCACGCCCGGTCGGCCCGCACCCGTCCCCGGTTCCACGCTTCACGCATTCCTGGCGGTTATCATGGGGCGGTCAAGGAGCATCCGTTGGGCAACATCCTGCAAGCACTTCCGGTTGGAGAGAAAGTCGGCATCGCGTTCTCGGGGGGACTCGACACCAGTGCGGCGCTGCACTGGATGCGCGCCAAGGGCGCCATTCCCTACGCCTACACGGCCAACCTGGGCCAGCCCGACGAATCCGACTACGACGACATCCCGAAGAAGGCCATGACCTACGGCGCCGAGCAGGCGCGGCTCATCGAGTGCCGGCCCCAGCTCGTGGCCGAGGGCATCGCCGCCATCCAGTGCGGCGCGTTCCACATCTCCACCGGTGGCACCACCTACTTCAACACCACGCCGCTCGGCCGCGCCGTGACCGGCACGATGCTGGTCGTGGCCATGCGCGAAGACGACGTCAACGTGTGGGGCGACGGCAGCACCTTCAAAGGCAACGACATCGAGCGGTTCTACCGCTACGGCCTGCTCGCCAACCCGCACCTTCGCGTCTACAAGCCGTGGCTCGATCAGCAGTTCATCGACGAGCTCGGCGGCCGCAAGGAGATGTCGGAGTACATGATCGCGCACGGCTTCGAGTACAAGATGTCGGTCGAAAAGGCCTACTCGACCGACTCGAACATCCTCGGCGCCACGCACGAAGCCAAAGATCTCGAGTTCCTGAACAAGGGCGTCACCATCGTGCAGCCGATCATGGGCACGGCGTTCTGGCGTGACGACGTGGCGGTAGCGGCCGAAACCGTGAGCGTGCGCTTCGAAGAAGGCCAGCCGGTGGCCCTCAACGGCCGCACCTTCCCGGATGCGCTGGCGCTCTTCACCGAAGCCAACGTGATTGGCGGACGCCATGGCCTGGGCATGTGCGACCAGATCGAGAACCGCATCATCGAGGCCAAGAGCCGCGGCATCTACGAAGCGCCCGGCATGGCCCTGTTGCATCTGGTCTACGAGCGGCTGGTCACCGGCATCCACAACGAAGACACCATCGAGCAGTACCGCAACCACGGCCGCCGGCTCGGCCGGCTCCTGTACCAGGGCCGCTGGTTCGATCCGCAGTCGATGATGCTGCGGGAAACGGCGCAGCGCTGGGTGGCCCGCGCCGTCACCGGCGAGGTCACGGTAGAACTGCGCCGCGGCAACGACTATTCCCTGCTCGACACCACCAGCCCCAACCTGACCTACAAGCCAGAACGGCTCACGATGGAGCGAGGTGAGGCGTTCTTCACGCCGCAGGATCGCATCGGTCAGCTCACCATGCGCAACCTCGACATCTTCGACACGCGCGACAAACTTCGCATCTACACCGAAACGGGACTCATCGGCGCCGGATCGGACGACGGCATGCCGATGTTGTCGGCCGCAGATCCAGACGAGGCCAAGAAATGACTGCCAGCCTGACACGCATCGTCGCACGCACGCGCTCGATCGGCATAGCCGCGGCCGTACTGATCGCCATCGGCACCGCCTCGTGTTCGAGCGACACGCTCACGTCGCCCACCTCGGCGGCGCAGCTCAACGGCACCTGGCGGCTCTCCCAGATCACCCAGGGCGGCACCGTGCACAACGAGGATCTGAACGCCGGGCGCTTCAACGTGACGTTCGCCACTGACCGCCTCGACGCAAAGGCTGACTGCAACACCTGTAGCGGTCCCGCGACGCTGTCGGGATCGACGCTCACAGTCGGTGCGTTGGCGTGCACACGCGCGGCCTGCGCCAGCGCGCCGGTCGACACACGCTTCACGAGTGTGCTGAGCGGCGCCGTCACCGTGCGCATCAACGACCGACTGCTGCAACTCAATTCCGCCCAGGGCGAGTTGCGCTTCGAGCGCTGATACACTGCACGCCCATGCAGGCCATCGAAGCATTTCTTGCCCAAGCCAGTGATCTCGTGTGGGGGCCGCCGCTCCTGATCCTGCTGTTCGGCACCCACCTCTTCCTCACGTTCCGTCTGAAGTTCATCCAGACGTACGTGCCGCTGGCGATCAAACTGTCGTTCTCGCGCGAGAAGGAAGGCGACGGCGAGATCACGCAGTTTGGCGCCCTCACGACCGCACTGGCCGCCACCATCGGCACCGGCAACATCGTGGGCGTGGCCACGGCCGTGGCAGCCGGCGGCCCGGGCGCCGTGTTGTGGATGTGGCTCACCGGCGTGTTCGGCATCGCCACCAAATACGCCGAGGCGGTGCTGGGCGTGAAGTACCGCGTGAAGCTCCCCAATGGCCAGATGGCCGGCGGCCCGATGTATGCGCTCGAGCGCGGGCTCGGCAGCAAGCCGCTCGGCATGCTGTTTGCCGCCCTCACCGCCATTGCCGCCTTCGGCATCGGCAACATGACGCAGGCCAATTCCATCTCGAGCCTGGCCCAGCAGACCTTCGGCGTGTCGCCGTGGATCACCGGCATCGTCATGACGGTGCTGACCGCCATCGTCATCCTGGGCGGCATCACCAAGATTGCCAGCGTGTGCGAGAAGCTCGTGCCGTTCATGGCGGCGTTCTACGTGCTGGGCTGCGTCATCCTGATCGTGATGCACATCGACCGGGTGCCCGACACGCTCTCGCTCATCGTCAACGGCGCGTTCAGCGGTCAGGCCGCCGTGGGCGGGTTCCTCGGCGCTGGTATCCAGCAGGCCATGCGCTTCGGCATCGCCCGTGGGCTGTTCTCGAATGAATCAGGCCTCGGCAGCGCGCCCATCGTGGCGGCTGCCGCGATGACGAAGAACCCGGTGCGTCAGGCGCTCGTGTCATCCACTGGCACGTTCTGGGACACGGTCGTGGTCTGTGCGCTCACCGGCATCGTGGTGGTGAACTCGGGCGGCTGGACGCAGGGCTTGAGCGGCTCGGCGCTTACCAAGATGGCGTTCGAGGACCTGTCCACGATTGGCCCGATCGTGCTCACCATCGGGCTGCTCACCTTCGTGTTCTCGACCATCCTCGGCTGGGCCTACTACGGCGAGAAGGCGGCGGAATACCTGTTCGGCTCGAGCGTGATTTTCCCCTACCGGATTCTGTGGGTCGGCGCGGTGATGCTCGGATCGGTCTCGACCCTCACCGCCGTGTGGAGCTTTTCCGACGTGGCCAACGGCCTGATGGCCGTGCCGAATCTGATTTCGCTGCTGGCGTTGAACGGCGTGATCGTGGCCGAGACGCGCGAGTATCTCTGGTCGGGCAACCTCGACAAGCGCGCCTGACCGGGTTGAGCCGTTGTGCCTGCGCGCGTCGGTGAGGTCGATGTTCCCTGCTGACCTGCCGCTCAGATACCGGTTCCTGCTGCGCACCTATCGCTGGCGCCGCGCCGACGCGGTGCCGGCGGCGCGCCTGCGCGTGCCGCTCGCGGACGCGCGCGTGGCGCTCGTCACGTCCGCGGGGCTCGTCATGCCTGGGGACACGCCGTTCGACCTCGCCATGAAGGGCGGCGACTGGTCGTATCGCACGATCGACGGCGACGCAGACATCGCCGGGCTCGACATGCACCACAAGAGCGATGCATTCGACGGCGCGCCGATCGCCGCCGACCGCAACGTGGCGTTCCCGCTGGATCGTCTGCGGGCGCTCGCGGCGGCGGGCGAAGTCGGCAGCGTTGCGCCCCACCATCTGTCGTTCATGGGCTCGATCACGCTGCCCGAGCACTTGCTGCGCGAATCGGCCCCCGCGGCCGCCGACCTGCTCGTGGCCGACGGCGTGGATGTGGCGCTGCTCGTGCCGGTGTGACCGATGTGTCACCAGACCGTGAGTCTGGTGCAGGTGGCACTCGAACGACGCGGGATCGTCACCGTGTCGCTGAGCGTGATGCCCGACATCACGCGCACGCTGGCGCCGCCGCGCGCGCTGGTGGTGGGGGCGCCACTCGGTGCAGTGATGGGCGCGCCGCACGACGCGGAGCGACATCTCGCGGTGCTGCGGCGCATGCTGGCGTTGACGTCGCGCACCGACGTGCCCGTGGTCGACCAGTGGTAACGCTGCCGGTCACCGTGACAGACCCGTGACACCTGAATCCTTTCTAAAGGGTTCGGGCACATTCGCCACGCCTCCTGCCTGACGTTTCGCCGATAAGCTGCGGGCGCCGAAGGCGACCGTCAGCTTCATCGGCTTGTTAGGCGACCGCCGCGCGTCGCCTCCTTCTGGGTCTCGCTGGCTTCTGAAACCGCTCCATGATCAACAGCCTCCTGAAGCAGGCGGATTTCTTGGAGAATGCCCATGAAGCGGCGGCCGAACGGAGTCAGCCGATACTCCACCTCGACGGGTGGCTTCTCGCCAAAGACCGTGCGCTGCACGATGCCGAAACGGGTCATCTTGCGGAGCTGCTCGTTCATCACCTTCGCAGACAGGCCGGAGCAGACCCGAAGGAAGGCGCTCGGCCGGCGGTGGTCTTCGGCGCAAAGCTGAAGGAGGCGCACCGACCATTTGCACCCGGCGATGCTCTCGACCATCGAGGCCAGGGGGATAGGGCTCGCCTCCATCGACTCGCGTTGCGGACGGACTGAGGAGTCGTTCTGCGCGCGTATGCGATGCAGGGCACTCCGACCACGCTCCTGATTGACACGCGAGGCCGGCTGCGCCGCCAGGTGCTCGGCGTCTATGACGACCTGCTCCTCGGGGCAGAGTTCGGCACCTTGCTGGTCGAGGCGGGGCACCGTACCGATGCGACGGCAACGACCGCGGCTTCGGTGGCGGACCGATGTGCTGACGATCGCCGCTTCGCCGAGTAGTGCCAAGCCTCCTCGGTGTAATCGTCCGGCCTTCCCATGGCGTGACTCGGCACGTCGGCTGCATTCGGATGTCAGCCAGTGCTGAATCGTAACTATCCTCCAAGAACGTCGGAGACGCGACACTAGGCGACGAGTGCGATGACGTCGCCCGGTCGAATCGTGCCCTCCACCAGCACCGCCGCGTAGATGCCCGCCGTTCCGTCGTGGTCCTTCGCGACGCGCCGAATGACCTCTGGGTTGGGCTCAGCCGTGTCCGGATCCAGCGTGATCATCTTGCAGCGGGGGTCGCGGTCCATCACGACGATCTCCGCCTTGTCGCCGATTCGCAGCCGGCGGCCGACCCACGCGTTCTCGCCGAAACCCTCGTCCTCCGCGAGATCGACGTACACGTTGGCGCGGAACCGCCGCTTGTCCAGCTCGGCGCCCACTTCCTGGCTGAGTTGCCGCCTCGTCTGGATGGAGAACAACGAGAGCGGGCGACAGTCGGTCAACGCGCGATCGGACCTCAGCAGCGACAGCTCGAGATCCTCTCGCATGCCTTCGCTCAACACGTCAATCAGCCGCGGGTCGTCGATCGAGAGCACCTCGCCCCCCGGCGTCGCCACATCGACCATCAGGTCGGGTGGCCCCGCATACAACGGGGTGGCGCCGGGTGCGATGGCCTCGGCCTCCGTCAGATTCGGCGGCATGGACATGCGCGCGCCGTGCCTGTACGTCGCGCGGCACTGAAGCATGCGTCCCTGTTCGCGCGCTGTCAGATAGGGAAACCCCTTGGGCGCGGCGGAACTGCGGAAGGCGTAGACGCGGTCGCCGTAGACGCCGGCGAATCCCGCAAAGGCCTCCCGCAGCTCTTCACCGCGCATGCTCTTCACGGGAAACCGCCACAGGCTCTCGATTCGTCCGACGGTAGTCATGGGATACCTCTTCGACCAGGCCATCGGCGCCTCGGGAGCGCCGCCGCAACCGGCGTGCGGGCATGATGACGCAGGTTCGCGAACAATTCCACTGCCATGAAAGGTCATCCATGAAGGCAATGCTGCGGAGAGCACGACGCATGGGAGCGTTCGTGGCGCTGGCGTCCGCCGCAACGCTTTTGACGCGCGCTCAAGCGCCCCGGCGCGTCACCATCGACGACCTCATGGCGTTGACGATCCTCAACGACGTGAAGATCAGCCGTGGGCCATCCAGGGACACCACTTCGTATAAGTCGATGCTCGACTCACAAGCATCTGGCTAACGACCTGCCGCTCAGCCGCGAGCGGCGGTTTCAGTAATCAAGCGTGTTAGCACTCGCCGCCGCTCGTCGGCTGCAGCGGCTGGCTAGCTTAGGCATCGCTACGCGACCGGCCGCACGGCAAGAACGTCGCGGTCGTTCGACGCACGCCCGTCTAAGGACCTGAGCGTTACGAGCGCCTGAGTTCGTCCCGAGGCGGCAACCAACTCCACCGCCAAGGCGTCGGGACCGTAGACCTCGACCACGGCGCCGACGTCCCGGCGCCTGAGGTGATGTGCCGGCACGTCGTGGACCAACACGACAACGTCGAGAGGCTGGATGTTCATTTCGCTCCTCCGGGGTATGCGGTCACACACCGAGGATGCAGCTCGCCAACACGAACGAACCGAATACTCACCACCGGGGCCGACTGGCCACCCGGTCCGGTCAGAATAGCGCGAATCGCGTCGGACTGACCATGCGCCGACTCGGTTTCCGCCGCGTGTTAGTGAGGTGCTGCCAGCGCAAGGCCGCCTCGGGTTCAGCCCACCGGTCGGCCGAGAAACCCATAGCCATGAAGAAGCGGGCTTTGAAGCGACCGACCGGATGGGCGTGAGACAGCAGGTAGTCCTGCAGCTTGGCCTCGTCGATGACCGCCGAGTCGGCGTTCGGCAACAACACCGGGCGATTCTACCGTCGTCGTAGCCCGGAGCCCTTCGCGAATGCCTATCGTTCGAGCCAAGCGGGCAACGACGGCAGGGCGCGCTGGCGGTGCAGCGACAAAACTACTGGACAAATCCTTGCTCCTTGTAGCTTGCATAGCTTGCTTTGGTGAGTGCTGTGAGTTCCTTGATGAGCATGGGCTCAACGGCAGAAAAATTGAAGCAGGATTTGCCCTGCATTCGAGATTTGAGCTCAGGGGAAACGGATACCAGGAGTTCAGGTTTCATGTAGATCGGCATGAGGTGAAAGCTGACGTATGACTTCTTGATTTGCACCGCCCCGAAGAACAGTGGCTTCTTGTTCTTCTGGATGTGCTTCGTGTCTACGTATAGCTCGAACTCATCGTCCTTCTTGGTATCGAGCTTCGCTGAGTACGGCGCCAGGATCTTGTGAAGTTCTGCGTATACGGCGGTGAAGTCTTGCATCGGTATTCCTTGGGCGGTGGGATTCCGGAGATACGTGTTCTGCGCGGCCTAACGGAGCGGCGTCCAGCCGCGGGCCGCGCGCGCCTGACTCGTCGACTTGGCATTACCCTTCGCGCGGCTCGTCGGCTGCAACGCCTTGATCCTAATACAGCCCTCCCCCTGCTCCCACTCATTGTGAGTAGGCTGACGCAGGGCACATGCGCAATCTCGCGCAGGAGGAGGACCGAGCGATTCTACAACCACCAGCACCCGTATGACTGCGGGATCGATCTGCGCGTGAAGACGATGTATCTCTGCATCCTCGACGCCACCGGCCAGGTGCTCGTGCACCGGAACGTGCCCTCCACCCCGGCCGCATTCCTCGAGACGGTCGCGCCGTACCGCGACCATCTCGTCGTCGCGGCCGAGTGCATGTTCACGTGGTACTGGCTCGCGGATCTCTGTGCGGCCGAACACATCACCTTCGTGCTCGGCCACGCTCTGGCCATGAAAGCGATTCACGGCGGGAAGGCCAAGAACGACAAGATTGACTCGCATAAAATCGCGGCCCTTCTGCGGGGCGGCATGCTGCCACAAGCGTACGTCTATCCCGCGGGGATGCGATCGACACGGGACCTCCTACGCCGACGCCTGCATCTGGTCCGCAAACGCGGCGAGTTGCTGGCCCACATCCAGAACACGCGCGCGCAGTACAACCTGCCCGAGTGTGGTCGCCGGCTGGCCTATCCTGGCAACCGCGAGGGTGTGGTTGAGCACTTTCCGGACCCGAGCGTGCGCAAGAGCATCGAGTTGGACGTGACCCTCATCGACCAGGACGACGCGCTCGTCAACGACCTCGAGCTCACGATCGTCCGGGAGGCCAAGCGCCATGACGGCGACGCCTTCCACCGGCTGCGCTCGGTGCCCGGCATCGGGAAGGTCCTCGGCTTAACGATCCTCTACGAGATCCACGACATCACCCGCTTCGACCGCGTGCAGGAGTTCGCGTCCTATGCCCACCTGATCAAGTGCGCGAAGGAGTCCGCCGGCAAGAAGCTGGGCCCCAGCGGGGCCAAGATGGGAAATGTGCATCTGAAGTGGGCCTTCTCAGAAGCCGCCGTGCTGTTCCTCCGCCACACGGCGGAGGGCAAGAAGCTCCTCGCGCAGCTCGAGAAGACACACGGCACAGGGAAGGCGCTCGCGATCCTCGCGTACACGATCGGGCGCGCGGTCTATGACATGCTGTCGCGAGGCACCGTCTTTTCGATGGTCCGGCAGCGAGGGCGTTTAATGGGACACCCACCCTCTCCTCGCCACGCGTCGTTCGCGTACCCGCTTGACGCGGCCCCTCCCCCGAGCCTGGAGACAACGGACGCGCTTCGGCGACGTCGCTTTTCTGAAAAGGCCGGTACGAGGGTACGACTGAGTTTCTAGGCCGCCCGTGCGCGCGCACGGGCACTCCGCCCAGGCGGAGCCTGAGCCTCAATAGGTGTTGGGTGCTGCGTCATGAATCGCGCACCAGATCTGGAAACGAAGACCGCAGCGACGGACCACGCGACCGGGATCTCGCTCACCGGTCTCGCTTGGGCTTCCGAGCACGACCGGACGGAGAAGATCTGCGTACTTGACTTGGAGAGGGCTGATAGGTGTTGGCCGGGCGTGCTCGTGACGCCTGCCAACGACGCAACGACCGTAGGCTCTCGTTCGAGCCTTGCCCCGCAAGTAGCGCTTCAACCGACACGTCTTCGTCGATCGTGGGCCAGTGAATGCCGATGCCCGGGCCCACCAGCTCCCACCGCCGACGCTCGCCCGGCGTCGCTGCCGCGAGGCGGGGATACCACGTGAGCGGGACCGACACGACGCGGCCATCTCGGAGCCCAAACACGAGCGTATCCCTCGTGACCTTCACCTCGGTCGCCACGGGTGCGTCAGTTGCTGCCGAAGTACTCATGCCAAGCCCTCTGAATCGCGGCCTCGTGCTCGCGCACCAGCCCTGCCACCTTCGCCAGTTCGGTCTTCGGAAATCCGTGGTTGTACTCGAGGCGCACCGGCGACAGCCAGAACTTCGCCGCCTTGCGCTCGCGCGCGACGTGCACGGGTTCCCCGCGGTCGCTCGAGAAGAAGAACAGCGGGTAAGGGCCACTCTGCAGGACCGTGGGACTCACCTACCGATTGTGCCAGCTTTGCGGGCAACACGCTACGATCTGCTCCGGCTAACGGATGGCGCATAACCCGCGGCGCCACGCTGCCCGGATGATGCCACAGAAGCTGACCGCCGCCGGGTTCATGCGCGTGTTAGACCGGTAGCCACTCTGCCGTCTACTGTCTGGTGAGACTGATGGACCCGAACCTATTGTCGACGCAGGAGCTCCGAACGAGAACCGCTGTCAATGTTCGCGACGTCACCACGGCATTCGTCAATGAGTATTGAAACAGGCCTGTCCCCGGGCCTTGACCGGACAGACAGGGCACCACGTCGGGATACAGGAAGAAGCTGTAGCTGGTGCCGGCGACGGGTGCCCCGTATGACTGCCCTGAAGCGGACTCGCCGTTGCGGAAGGTAGCCGACCACGTGCCGCCCAGCGCACCCTGTGGCGTCGGGATCAGGCCGCCAGTTTGGGGGGGGAGCTCGGCGAACGATACGCGCGCCGTACCTTCGCCGGCGACCGGATCACTGAACGACCCTACCCAGCTGCCAATCGGTGATGCAGCCGACGTGGCCGGCGTCGGCGACGAAGGCGTCGACCCACCCGAGCAGCTACCGAACAGAAGCATCGACAGCACGAGTGGTGAAAAGCTACGCATGGCCACCTTCAGGTCGACGAAACGCCGTTCTCTGTTCGCTCGGTCTAAACGAATAGTAGACAGGTTGGCGGCGTCTCAATTCCGGTCTCGTACCATCGCCGCTCCCGGCCGCAACCCGCAGAATCGACCGGGATTCTAGCAGGAATCCAGGTCGACCGGCGATCTGGTGTAGGCCGCGAAGGCGATCGCGAAAACCCACGCCAAACGGCGATGTCTGGTGGATACGCGCCAACGCTCGCGGCCTATTTTCTGGAGCCCGTGGCGGATGACCCGCGACGCTCGCGGGTTATTTCGTCACATGACACACGCATCTTTGCGGCCCCGCACGACGCTGAGGCCCCTCCGCCGGGCTACTTCACCGGCGTGAAGATCACTCCCGCGCCGATCAGGTCTCGCGCCAGCCCCGGGATCTTCTTGCCGGCGGTCTCCGCGTCCTCGATCACCTTCGGCAGCGCGGCCCGCACCTCGCGGATCTGCGCGGTCTGCGTGGTGGTGGGCACCGAGGTGGAGCCCATGACCGCGCCCTTGAGCTGACCGATCCGCCCGCGCACGTTCTCGGCGCCACCGCCACCACCGCCACCACCGCCCGCAAGCCCGAGCCGCCGACGCAGCCGTTCCAGTTCTGACGACAGCGCGTCCATCGACGTCTTCACGGCTGGGGGAATCGTGGCGCCGCGCGTCTGCTGAGTCAGCAGCGTCATCTGCGCGCTGGCGTTCTGCACGATCTCGGCGGCGCTGTTGGCCTGGGTCTGCAGGTCGTGCAGGCTCTTGGCGGCGGCAAACCAAGTGCGCCGATCAGCAGCGCTGATCGTGATGTCGGAATCGCCCTTCACCGCGATGCTCACGGTCTGCATGTCCTTGCCGTCCACGCGCAACGTCGCGCGGTAGGTGCCGGGCAACACGAACGGCCCGTTGTTCCCGCTGCCGCCAAACCCGCCACCCCCACCACCACCGCCACCACCAGCGCCGCCAGCCACCGGCGCCCCCGGAGGCGGCGTGAGCGGACTGAGCGGCTGCACGCGCAGGTCCCACTTCACGATATGCAGGCCGGCCGTATGGCGGTCACGCATCGCCGTGCCGCTCAACTCTCGCACCTGCGTATTGCCGTCGCGGATCACCCAGCTCACGTCCTTCGCGTCGGCCTTCAGCCGGTAGGCCAGCGTGGCGCCAGGCGCGGGATTGAGACCGAGGAACTGCATGTCGCCCTCGAAGCCCTTCATCTTGTCGTTGGCCTGGTTGAAGACCACGGCCGGATCGGGATCGAACACGAACGCGTCACCGGCCTCGGCCTTGGCCCACTGCTGGATGATAGCGACGTCATCGAGAATCCACAGGCCGCGCGCGTGCGAGGCGACGATCAGGTCGTTGTCGCGCGGGTGGATCTTCATCTCGTAGATCGGCGTAGTCGGCAGGTTGCCCTTCACGCGCGTCCACTGGCCGCCGCGGTTCCACGACACCCAGAGTCCGGTCTCGGTGCCCAGGTAGAGCAAGTCGGCGTTCTTCGGATCCTCGAGAATCGTGCGCGCCACTTCGCCCTTGGGCAGGTTGCCGACGATCGACCTGGCCGTGGCGCCGAAGTCGGTCGTGGCGAAGACATACGTGCTGTAGTCGCCGCCGCGATGGCCATCGAAGCTCAGGTAGGCCGTGCCATCGGCGTGCTGCGACGGCACTACGTCCGACACGTAGGTCCACTTCGGCACGCCCGTGAACTTCTCGGTGACGTTGGCCCACGTGCCGCCCGCGTCGCGGGTCACGCTCACCACTCCGTCGTCGGTGCCGGTCCAGATGATGCCGGCCCGCCGCGCCGATTCCTCGAGCGTCACGATCGTGCCCCAGGCGGTCACCCCGTCGTGCTTGGCGATGCGCGTCTCTTTGTCGTCGACCGCCATGATCGCCAGCGTCTCGCGCCTGGTGTTGGTCGACAGGTCGGGGCTGATGGGCGCGTAGGAGCGGCCCTGGTCGCTCGACTTCATCAGCATCTGCGCGCCGATGTAGATGGTCGACGGATCGTGCGGCGAGAGCTGCATGGCCGTGTCCCAGTTGTAGCGGAACTGCGAGGGCTCGCCTTCTTTGGCCTCGAGCGGCTCGGGCCGCACGGTGGTGCGCTCGTTGGTGGTGCGGTCGACGCGGCTCATGCGGCCGTCCTGCGACTCGGCGTAGATGATGCGCGGGTCGGTCGGATCCATGAGCGGCTGGAAGCCGTCGCCGCCGTTCACGACATACCAGTCGTCGTTGGCGATGCCGGAGTTGGTGCGCACGGCGCTCGGGCCGCACCAGGTGTTGTTGTCCTGCAGCCCGGCGCACACGTGGTAGGGCGAGCGCATGTCGAACGCCACGTGGTAGGCCTGCGCCAGCACCAGATTGGGGAAGTACATCCAGGTGGCCGAGCGGTCGTGCGACTGGCTCACGCCGCCGTCGCCGCCCAGCAGGATGTGCTTGGGGTTGGCGGGATTGATCCACATGGCGTGGAAGTCCACGTGGATGCGCTCGGCGCCGTCGGTGCGGAAGGTCTTGCCGGCGTCGTCTGAGACATGCAGCTGCACGCCGAGCACGTAGATGCGCGAATCGGTGCGCGGGTCGATGCGGATCTGACTGAAGTACATCGGCCGCGGATTCACGTCACTCATCTTGCGCCACGAGGCGCCGGCGTCATCCGTGCGATAGACGCCGCTCTCGGTGGCGTGTTCCACGCGGGCGTAGAGCACGTTGGGATTGGCGCGATAGACGTCCATGCCGATGCGGCCCTTGGGCCCGGCCGGCAGGCCGTTCTCGATCTTCGTCCAGGTCTCGCCGGCATCCATCGACTTCCACAGGCCACTGCCGGCACCGCCGCCGTTCATGCCCCACTGCGCGCGCCGCCGCTGATAGGTGGCCGCGTAGAGCACCTGGTTGTTGCCGGGGTCGATGACGAGCTCGGTGGCGCCGGTGTCGTCGTTGACGTGCAGCGTGCGCTTCCAGGTGAGCCCGCCGTCGCTGGTCTTGTAGACGCCGCGCTCGCCGCCGGCGCCCCACAGGTCGCCGAGCGCCGCCACGTGCACCACGTCGAAGTCCACCGGATCGACAATCACGCGGGCGATCTGCTTCGACGCGCGCAGGCCCATGTTCTTCCAGGAGCGGCCGCCGTCGGTGCTCTTGAAGATGCCGTCGCCCCACGACGACGACTGCCGGTTGTTGTTCTCGCCGGTGCCCGCCCAGATCAGGTTGGCGTCGGTGGGCGCAATCGCGATGTCGCCGATCGACGACGTGCTCTCGTGGTCGAAGACGGGCGTGAAGGTCACGCCGCCGTTGGTGGTCTTGTGGATGCCGCCGGTGGCCGCGGCCACGTAGAACGTCGACGGGTCGCTCTCGAGCACGGCCAGGTCGTCGATGCGGCCGGATGGCGCGCCCGGTCCGATCTGCCGGAACGCCAGGCGATCGAGCGGCCCGGTGCCCACCGGCTTCTCGGTCATCGGCGGTGTGATTGCCGGAGGCGCCTGCGCCGCCAGGGCGCTGGCCAGGGCAGAAATCGTGAGCAGGGTGGCGACGGTCGTGTTCGTGCGCATGACTACTTCTTCTCCGTGAGTTCGTCGTAGCACAGCCCCAGCACGAAGCCGAGCGTGAGGCGCGCGTTGGGCGAGGCGTTGTCTTCGAAGCCTTTGAGCGCCGTCATCTTCTGCAGTTCCTCTTTGGTCTGGCCGGCGGCAATGGACTTCTTTGCCGTGTCCATGCAGAGCGAGAGGTAGTCGCGAAAACGCGCGACGTCGGCCTTCGTGCACTGCACGGTGTTGTCCTTGGCGTGGCCGGCGATGAAGATGGTGTCATTCGAATGAGCCCTGGCCACTTTCTCGAGCACGCTGATCCAGCTCGCCGTGGAGGCCCCCGCCGCGCGATCGATGTTCGGGTGCGCGCGATTGAAGAGCAAGTCGCCCATATGCACGACGTTGGCCTTTTCGAAGTGGTAAACCGCGTCGCCGCTCGTGTGCCCGGCACCGTAGTAGCGCGCCTGAATCGTCT
>Ga0335394_10001814_pt1 | contig 24079 bp, 18 predicted proteins | sample MAT03_FD_205741 | JGI IMG/M metagenome (GOLD analysis project Ga0335394, IMG submission 205741) | Freshwater microbial communities from Lake Fryxell liftoff mats and glacier meltwater in Antarctica - MAT-03 (spades assembly) (version 2) ...
CGCTGATGGCGCGCGACGCGCTCGCCGTGGGCGGGGCGGCGGCCTGGTGGTACGCCGGGTTCTGGCCGCTGGTCGGTGTGGCCGCCGCGCTGTCCACCCTGTTCACGCTGCGGCTGAAGATGAGCGATGACCGGCAACTGCGCTGGGCGCTGCTGGCCGAGGCGGTCGGCGTGGTCGCCCCGGTCCTGTCGTTGCATCCGGCAGCGATCGCGCTGTCTGCGGTACTGGTCGGGGGCACCTTCGTGCTGATCACGCTCACCGCGTTGCGGGTGGCCCGCGCGGTCGATCCAGTGCACGGCACCCGGCTGTTCGCGGTGATGACCACCCTGTTCGCGCTCGGCCAGATCGCCGGCCCGCTGGTGGCCGGGCGCATGGTCGCCCTATACGGGAACTTCTCGCTCGCGCTCGCCGCGGCTGCTGCCTGCCTGCTGCTGGCGGCGCTGCTCACCCCGGTCGCCGGAACCCGGTCATCAGGCGACAGCAGACTGGTGTAATGTTCGCGCCGTCATCGCGCAATTGAGGATTCGCCAGGGTGACCCTGGCGCGACCCCGTTTCCGTTTTCCGCAGGAGCAGTCCATGTCGAACACCGCCCAGAACCGCCCCCAGGTCATCGCGCTGGAGGAGCATTATTTCGATTCTGAGCTGTCGAAGATGTTCGATGGCTACGAGGCGCAGCCGAAGATGGGCCCGCGCCTGTTGGACATGGATGACGAGCGCATCCGTCTGATGGACGAAGCCGGGGTCGATATCCAGGTGCTGTCGCACGCCGCACCCGGTACGCACCGGATGGACGGCGCGACTGCAGTACCGGTGGCAAAACGGGTCAACGACCGGCTGTACGAGACGATCCAGCGCCATCCGACCCGCTACCAGGGCTTTGCCACGCTGCCTGCGTCCGACCCGGAGGCCGCCGCCGCCGAGCTCGAGCGCGCGGTGACCAAGCTCGGCATGAAGGGCGCCATGGTGCACGGCCTGACCCAGGGACTGTTCATCGACGACAAGCGTTTCTGGCCGATCTTCGAGCGCGCGCAGGCGCTGGATGTGCCGATCTACATTCATCCTTCGCGGCCGCATCCGGCGGTGATCGAGGCCTACTACAAGGACTATGTGCAGGAGTTCCCGTCGATCACCAATGCCGGCTGGGGCTTCGGCGTGGAGACCGCGACCCAGGCGCTGCGATTGGTGCTGTCGCGGGTGTTCGAGACCTATCCGAAACTCAAGATCATCTGTGGTCACCTGGGCGAAGGACTGCCGTTCCTGCTCTGGCGGGTGGACATGACCATGTCGCGCTCCGGCAACAGTCCGCTCTACTTCCGCGAGACCTTCCGCAACAACTTCTGGCTGACCACCAGCGGTAACTTCTCTCATGCAGCGCTGTTGTGCACGGTGATGGAGATGGGCATCGACCGCATCCTGTTCGGCATCGATTACCCGTATGTCGAGAACGCGCCGGGCACCGAGTGGATGAAGGACGTGCCCCTGTCGACCGAGGACCGGATCAAGATCCTAAACGGCAACGCGAAACGCCTGCTGAGAATGTAGCAGCAGGCTTAGCCACCGCCACGGTCGTCTGCACAGGCAGCCTGCACGGGCAACAAGGGGCAGGGCCCCTTGTTCGCTTTTTCGGCTAGCGGGCGGTGGCCCGTGACGGCGTCTCGATGGTGCCCACATGCATCCCGAAATGCCCGTGCCGGCGATCGTCGAAGTAGTGGGTGAGGGTGTTGCGCACGGTGGCGAAGGCGATCTCGTCCCACGGTACTTCCTGCTCGGTGAATAGACGGACTTCCAGCGACTCTTCGCCGGCGCTGTAGTCGAGGTCGAGCAGTCGCGCGAGGAACAGCACATAGACCTGGCTGATGTGCGGGATGTTGTAGACCGCGAACAACTGCATCACATTGACCCTTGCGTTGGCCTCTTCCAGCGTCTCGCGGGCCGCACCTGCCATCGTCGTCTCGCCGTTCTCCATGAAGCCGGCCGGCAGGGTCCACAGCCCGCGGCGCGGCTCGATCGCGCGCCGGCAGAGCAGGATGCGGTCTTCCCATTCGGGAATGCAGCCCACGATCAGCTTCGGGTTCTGATAGTGGATCGTCGCGCAGGCGTCGCACACGAAGCGCGGCAGCGCATCGCCGGCCGGCACCTTCAGGGACACGCGGGCGCCGCACTGGCTGCAGAAGTTCATCGTCCGGACCGTAACATGAAGCGGTGAGTATCGCACCGACCCGCATTGGCGGCGGGCGTAGGGCGGCTGCCGCACGCGTTGCGTGCCCCGCCGGAGCGCGTCAGCGGTTCAGCTCGAGCACGGTGCGGTTCGCCCGCCGCAGTCGAATCGCGAGTTCGCGGCCGAGGTTGCCCGCCACGGCGATCGAGATCGCCGGTGCCTCGGTTGCCAGTCGCTCGAACGCCTCGACAGTCAGGGCGAGGCAGACCAGATCGGTGTCGGCCACCACCGTCGCTGAGCGCGGGGCGTGGTCCATCAGCGCGAGTTCGCCCACGACGGTACCGGGCGAGAACGTTATCAGCCGCACTGTACGCTCGCGCAACCAGACACTGGCGGTGCCGGCCACCACCACATAGAGGGCATCGCCTGGGTCGCCCTGCGTGAACAGCAGCTCGCCGCGGACAAAGCGCCTCAACGACAGGGTCGCGCCGACGGTTGCCAGCTGTGTCGCATCGAGATCGCGAAAGAGATCCAGCCGCCCCAGCGCCGTCTGATCGACCATGTCGCCGGCGGCGACCGGCGCGCGTGACGCCGACTCGGCGATCAGCAGCCTGTCCTCGGCCCACTCGAGCGCTCTGTCGGTGTCCGGGAAGACACGTTCGGAAGTGACGGCGGCGCGTGTGCCTGCCGCGTCCAGATACCGGTCCAGGGCGCCGTCGCGCGTCAGTCCTGCGATCAACAGATGATGGCCATCACCGGTCAGCAGGTCGCTCACCCGGGTCAGGATGCGCGCCCCGGTGAGGTCGATCTCGGTCACCCGGGACAGATCGAGGACGATGAAGGTGACGTTCTGCTGGCAGGCGGCCTCGAGGCGGTTTGCCAGATTCTCTGCCGTGCCGAAGAAGATCGATCCCTCGAGTTCGAACACGACGATGGCGGAGCCGGTGCGGGCCAGTGCCGCCTCGTCAGCGGGCGGGCGCCGGCGACGTGAGCGCACGTGATCGCAACGATAGCTGCGGCGGATCACCGAGCGGCTCATGTGCACGATGAAGTAGACCACCGAGACGGCGACGCCGGTGGCCACCGCCGTGATGATGTCCAGGCTTATCGCGATCGCGGCGAACGAGATCACCACGGACAGTTCCCGCCATGCTCGGCCCAGCGGCCGCAGTTGGCCCCGCAGCGCGCAAGCGAGCAGGCGCATCGTCCAGCGATCGAACAGGCCGAGCCCGACCACGACCAGCAGGCCGCCGATCACCGAGCGCGGAATCAGCGCCAGCACGTCGCCGAGCAGGACGACGACCAGCAGCACCACACTGACCTGCACCACGCCGGCCAGCGCCGTGCGCGCGCCGGCACGCTGGCTCGCGAGGCTCGTTGCCAACGCCACCGCGCCCGGGATCGCACCGAAGCATGCACCGACCAGGTTGCCTGCGCCGATGCGAACGAGTTCCCGGTTGCCATCGAGTGCCCGTTGATCGTTGCCGGCGACCGCCTTGGCCGACAGCAGCGCATCGAGGGAGCCGATCAGCGCGACGCTCGCAGCGCCGGTGACCATCGCCGGCAGCAGCGAGCGCGTCTGCTCGGCGGTGAGCAGCCACCAGAAATCGAACACATGGGTGGGTAGAGGCAATCCTCCAGGCACGGCACCGATCGTCGGCCCGGCGGGCAGCGCGGGCAGCATCAGATGCAGACCGTGGTAGCACAGCGAGCCGACAACCCCGCCCACCAGCAGCGATGGTACCCGCGAGAGGGCGCGGGGGCGCACCAGGCAGGCGACCACGGTGATCGCCGCGACAGCCACCGCGGTCGGGTCGATGCGGGACAGATGCCAGGGCAGCATCGACAGCCGGACGTGATCGGTGAAGCCCATCACGGCGTCGCTCTGGCCGAGGATCAGCACCAGTGCAGCCGTGCTCTGGAAGCCGGCGATCACCGGATGCGGTACATACTTGACCGCACGGCCCAGGCGCAGCCAACCGAACGCGATCTGCATCATTCCGGCCAGCAGGCCGAACATCAGCACCATGCTGACGATCCGCTCGGGCGCCAGCGTGGTCAGCAGTTCGCCATGGGTTTCGATCAGTACATGCAGCACCAGCGCATTGATCATGAACGAAACGACATTGCGCGGACCGTAGATGATGTGCGAGCGCGCGCCCATCGCCATCGCGGTGAGTGCCATGAACAGCGCGCAGTACAGACCGGCCGTCACGCCTGCGCCGAAGTAGGCAGGGCCGAGCGGGGCGAATGCGAACAGGCCGTAGCCGATCGACACTGGCACCGAGACCATCGCCGCAGTCACGCCCGCAGTCAGATCGGCTGCAGTCGTGCCGGCGTCGCGTGCGGGACGAGGCGGCCGGCCGCCCAGGCGCGGCAGATCGAGCGCGTCGACCGGGGCCGCGCCTGTGCCTGAGTTCGAAGAAGGAAGGCTCACCCTGCGAGATGCTCGATGGCACGATTGGTCCTGCGCAGGCGATCGGCCAGCGTACGCCCGAGGTTTCCAAGCAGCGCGAGGGCGACCAGCGGGTGCTCGCGGCGCAACTGCTCGAGAGTCTCGGTGCTCAGGGCGTAACACACCAGCGGTTCGTCGGCCTGCACGGTTGCGGACCGGCGTTCGCGATCGAACAGTGCGAGTTCGCCGAACACCGTGCCGGGCGAGAATGTGATCAGCCGAAGGTCCGGCGCCGCCGCCGCTGAACGGCGCGCGCTGGCCTCCGAGGCGGGCAGATCCGGATCGATGCCGGGCGCCGTTGCCACGCGTACGCTTGCCGTGCCGCGAACGATCACATAGAGCGCATCTCCGGGGTCGCCCTCGCCGAACACGATCTGGCCCGACGCGAATTCCCGACGGGTCATCGCCGCCTGCAGGCGCGTGGCCGCGTCGGCATCGAGCCCGCGGAACAACTCGACCTGCGACAGATCGGTCTCGGCCGGCAGGCCGACCGCGCTCAATTCCTCCATGATCAGCGCGTCCTCGGCCCATTCGATCGCGCGGTCGGTATCCGCGAACACGCGGCCCGATGCGAACCCTGCAAGTACGCCGTGGCGTTCCAGGGCTTCCGAGAGCACCGTGCGGGCGGCGAATCCGGCAAGGGCGAGCCGCACTCCTGCGCCGTCGAGGCGGGCCGCCAGCCGCGCCAGCACCTGCGCGGCCGTCGAATCGACATCGGTCACCCGGTTCAGGTCGAGCACCACGAAGCGGATCGTGCTGCGCATCGAGTCGTCGAGCAGGTCGGACAGTTGCTCCGCCGTTCCGAAGAACATCGGGCCCCGCAGTTCGAAGATGCGGATGCGCTGCCCGTGCTGGACAAGGATACGCGCGGTGCGTGCCGGGCGGGTCTTGCGCGAGCCGACCTGCGACGCATCATAGGTGCGCCGCACGACCGACCTGCTCATCTGCAGCACGAAGCCGGCGAGCGCAATCAGCAAGCCGATTCCGACGGCGAGGATCGGGTCTGCGACGAGCGTGATGACGCAGACCACGGCGACGATCGCCAGGTCGATCGCCAGTCGTGCGCGCGCGCCCTGAATGCCACGCACGAATCGCGACAGGGCTTTCATCGTCCAGCGGTCGACTACCTGCAACGCGATGAATGCAAGTGCGCCGCCGACCGCGGCCTGTGGCAGCGCGTCGAACAACGGACCGCTCAGCGCGAGTGTGACCAGGCAGAGCGCACAGCACACCGCGAGACCGACCGCCCCGAGTCCGCCGGCGCGCTGCGCGGCAATGTTCGAGGCCAGGTTGACCGATACGGGAATGCCGCCGGCGAACCCGCCGCATGCGTTGACCATGCCCGTTCGCAGCAGCAGGCCGTTGCCGTTCATCCGCCTGCGGTCGTTGTTCTCGATGACCTTGGCGCACAGCAAAGTGTCGAGCGAGGCGAGCAGTGCAACACTCAGCGCAGCCAGACCCAGCGCCGGCAACAGGGCGGGAAGTGCAGGGTCGCGCAGTGTGGCGGCGATGGTGATCCAGGCGCCGGATTCGCCAGGCGCCGCAACCCCGGTGAAGGCGCCAACCATCGGACCCAGCGCCGCGCTCTGGCCGATGGTGGCGAGCGCGTGATGCGCCAGGGCGCCTGCGACGATTCCAGCCGGGACCGCTGGCAACCAATGGCGCCCGGATGCGGCCCAGGACTGGCTGAGCCAGCATCCGGCGAAGGTGACGGCCGCGACCAGCAGTGCCAGTAACGGCGTGTCGACCAACGCGGTGGACGGCGTCCGTATCCAGCCGGCGATGCCGGTGCCGGTGATCAGTGCAACCTGGCCGAACAGCAGCAGCAGGGCGGCGGCGTTCTGGAAGCCCGCGATCACCGGGTGCGGAACGTACTTCGCGAGGTTGCCCATCCGCAGCACGCCGAAGACGATCTGCAGCAGCCCGGCGCCTGCGGTGATCAGCGCCAGGCAGCCCAGGGCCAGCGAGGCTGACAGGTTGCCGTCACCAATCGCCTGCAGCGTGCTGGCGCCGACCAGGTACGCGACCATGCTGCCGGGTGCGAATACCAGGGGCATGCCGCGTCGGCGTACCAGCCAGGCGCCCAGCGCAATCGCGGTGCCGAGCGCGACGACGAGCAGTCCGGCCCATGCGCCCTGTGCGACCAGACCGGGGCTGCCTCGCGCCAGTGGCGACAGCGCGAAGATCCCCATCCCGATCGACAGCGGAATGACCACCATGGCTGCGGACAGCCCGGCGGCGAACTGTGCCTGCAGTCCTGTGGTGGAGTTCGTAGGACGCAGGACATGCATGTCAGCCAAGTATCATGGCGCAGACTAGGGCTCGAGAGGTGCCGCGCGAGAACACCACGCCGCGACGCGAGTCTACGCCGCCTGCGAGGGGCGATGGGCCACCGTCAGTCGTCGTTCGATACCTGGGGGGGCAACTGCGCTGCGTGTGCGGGGGCCGCTGCGCGGGCGCCTGCACCGGCCCCTGCACCGGCCGCTGTACGAAAGGGCGCATGCTCGTTCAGCTCGTCGACATAGTGTGCGATGCCGCGCGCCTCTCGTGCCAGGAAATCTTCCACCGCCCGCGCGAACTGCGGGTGGGCGAGCCAGTGTGCGGAATGAGTGACCACCGGCGCCAGTCCGCGTGCGAGCTTGTGCTCGCCCTGCGCGCCGCCCTCGAACGCCACCGCCCCGTTGGCGATGCAGTACTCGATCGACTGGTAGTAGCAGGTCTCGAAGTGCAGGCCGGAATGCCATTCGAGGCCGCCCCAGTAGCGTCCGTAGACCCGGTCGCCCGAGTGCACATCCAGCGCACAGGCGACCGGTTGCACGCGGCCGGCATCGCTGCGTTCGCCGAGGATCAGCACGAAGTGCTCTGGCAGTGCCTGCGCCACCTGCAGGAAAAACTCCAGATTCAGGTAAGGGTTCTGGCCGTGCCTGCGATAGGTATCGGCATAGCAGCGATGGAAGAACGCCCAGTCGCCTTCGGTGATCTCGCGGCCGCGTTTCCAGCGATAGGTGATCCCGGCATCGCGCACCTTGCGCCGTTCCTGCTTCACCTTCTTGCGCTTGTCGTGGTTCATGGTGGCCAGGAAGGCGTCGAAGTCGGCGAAGCGGGTCGATATCGGGCTGCCGGTCGAAGGTGCGTCGGCCGGTACCTCGCAGGGTCTCTCGCCGGGTCTCTCATTACGCCAGTGGAACTGCACCCCCTGGCGGGCCATCAGTCCGGCACGTGCGAGCGCTTCACGATCGGCCGGCGGCGGATAAAGCAGGTGCAGCGATGACACGTCCATCCGGCGCGCCAGTGCCAGCGCACCCTGCACCAGCAGATCGCGGTCATCGTCATTGCTCGCGAGCAGCCGCGGCCCACCGACCGGGGTGAACGGCACCGCGCACAGCAGCTTCGGAAAGTAGCGCAGGCCGCTGCGCTGATAGGCATCGGCCCACGCCCAGTCGAACACATACTCGCCGTACGAGTTGTCCTTGAGGTAGAGCGGCATCGCGGCGGCGAGCGCGCCGTCGCGGTGCAGGGTCAGGAAGCGCGATGTCCAGCCGGTGTCCGCCGAGGCGCAGCCGGTCGTCTCCATCGCATTCAGGAACTCATGGCGGACGAACAGCTGCTCGCCCGCCAGACGGTTCCATCCGTCGGCGTCGATCCCGGCGATCGACGAATGGACTTCGATGCGCACCTCGCCTGGCTGCAGCGGCGCGTGTGCGCTGTCCGCCGCCCGGCCTGCAGGTGAACGCGGCTCGCGCGGAGTCATCGGCGCGGTCATCGGGTACGGCCGAGCAGGGCGCGGCACAGGGGGCAGGGCATGGGTCGGATGATATATTCCAGTCGTGAAGATCGCGCTCGCTCAACTCAATCTAACCCTGGGCGACCTCGCCGGCAATGCGGCAAAGATTGTCGGCGCGGCCCGGGAGGCACTTTCTGGGGGTGCCACGCTGCTGGTCACGCCCGAACTGGCGATCTGTGGCTATCCACCCGAAGACCTGCTGCTGCGTGAAGACTTCTACCGCGCCTGCGACGACGCGGTGGAACGGGTCGCCGCCCAGGCGCCAGCCATCACCATCGTGATCGGACATCCCACGGCCGACGGCGGTCGCCGCTACAACGCCGCCTCGGTGCTGCGCGGCGGCCGGGTGATCGCCCGCTACAACAAGCACAACCTGCCTAACTACACGGTCTTCGATGAACAGCGCTACTTCGATGCCGGCACAGCGCCCTGTGTGTTCGAGCATGAAGGCGTGCGCTTTGGCATCAACATCTGTGAGGATGTCTGGGGGCCGCAGGGACGCCTGACCGGCGAGCCGCGACCGTTCGCGCACGGTGAACATGCGGTGGCCGCCGAATCGGGTCCGGCGCCTGCGCCGCTGGCGGCGCGCGAGGCCGGTGCCCAGTGCCTGCTGGTGCTTAACGCATCGCCCTATCATGTGCAGAAGCAGCGGGCGCGCTATGACGTGGTACGCAAGCGGGTGGCCGAGACCGGCCTGCCGGTGGTGTTCGTCAACCATGCCTGCGGTCAGGACGAACTGGTCTTCGATGGCGCGTCGTTCGCGATCGACGCCGGCGGTGCGCTGGCCCTGCAGATGCCCTGGTTCGAGACCGGGATCGGGCTGGTCGAGTTCGACGGCGGACGCCTGCTGCCGGGCGCCTGCGCGCCGCAGATGGTGCTCGAGGAAGAGGTCTATCGTGCCCTCTGCCTTGGGGTGCGCGACTACATCGGCAAGAACGGCTTTCCGGGCGCGCTGCTCGGCCTGTCGGGCGGCATCGACTCGGCGCTGACGCTGGCGATCGGTGCCGACGCCATCGGCGCGGACCGGATGCATGCAGTGATGATGCCCTCGCAGTACACCGCCGGCATCAGCATCGACGATTCGCGCGCGATGGTGAAGTTGCTCAACGTGCGCTACAGCGAACTGGCAATCCGGCCGGTGTACGACGCCTTCGTGCAGACACTCGCGCCAGAGCTGGCCGGTACCCGTCCCGACACCACCGAAGAGAACCTTCAGTCGCGCATCCGCGGCACGCTGCTGATGGCGCTGTCCAACAAGTTCGGCTCGATCGTGCTGACCACCGGCAACAAGAGCGAGATGAGCGTCGGTTACGCAACACTTTATGGCGACATGGCTGGCGGCTTCGCAGTGCTGAAGGACATCTCCAAGACGCTGGTCTATCGCCTGTCGGTCTGGCGCAACCGCAACGGCGAGGTGATCCCGCAACGGATCATCGACCGGCCGCCGAGCGCCGAGTTGCGGCCGGACCAGACCGACCAGGACAGCCTGCCGCCCTACGATGTGCTTGACGGCATCATCGAGGCCTATGTCGAGCGCGATCGGTCACCGTCCGAGATCGTCGCCGCTGGCTTCGATCCGGCGGCGGTCGAGCAGACCGTCCGTCTGATCCGGCTAGCCGAGTACAAGCGCCGTCAGTCGCCGGTCGGTATCCGGGTCACACCGCGCGGCTATGGCAAGGACTGGCGCTATCCGATCACCAACCGGTTCCGCCACTGAGCGCCGATTCCCCCAGGCCCGCAGCCCCGGGTAATATGGCTGCGCGTGCGCTGTTGATTAGTCTTCGCCGTATTCCCGCTGCACTGACAGGAGCCGCCGATGAAGAAGATCGAAGCGATCATCAAGCCATTCAAGCTGGAAGAAGTTCGCGAAGCGTTGTCCGAGGTCGGGGTGAGCGGCCTGACCGTCGGCGAAGTGAAGGGGTTCGGCCGGCAGAAGGGCCACACCGAGCTGTATCGCGGGGCAGAGTACGCGATCGATTTCCTGCCCAAGGTGAAGGTCGAGGTGGTGGTGCCGGACCGGCTGCTCGATGCCGCGATCGAGGCGATCACCAGGGCGGCGCGCACCGGCAAGATCGGCGATGGCAAGATCTTCGTCTACGATATCGAGCAGGCGATCCGTATCCGCACTGGTGAAACCGGCGAATCTGCAATCTGACCGTGCGATCTGAGCGTGCAATCTGACCGGGTGGGCTGAACCGGCGACCTGAACTGTTTTCGCGCACCAGGAGGGGCCTGGGCGGGCGCCCAGGTGGCCGTGGGGCGTCGCCGGGTCAACCGGACCGGGCCTTGAGCAGCACGAACAGCGCGCCACCGCCGCCGTCGGCCGGCGTCGCTTCACAGAACGCCAGCACTTCGTCGCGCTGGGCAAGCCAGCTTGCCACCCTGGCCTTGAGCACTGGCTCCCGGTTGGGTGAGCGCAGACCCTTGCCATGGATCACCCGGATGCAGCGTGCGCCGCGCCGGACGCATTCGGCCAGAAAGGCGGCCAGCTGCGGCCGGGCCTGGTCCCGGGTCAGCCCGTGCAGGTCGATCTCGCCCTGCACGATCCAGTGCCCGCGCCTGAGTTTGCGAAACACCTGGGGCGACACGCCGTTACGCTTGTAGGCGAGTTGATCGCCGGTCTGAATGTCGAACTCCCAGGCGACATGGTCGCTCAGACTGTCCTTGAGCACTGCACGATCGTCCGCCAGTCGCTGCAACGGGAGCGGGCGCAGCCTCACCTGGGCCGGTGCGACCCGCCGCGGATCGGGCAGCGGCCGCGCGTCCTGGACCGCCGCGCGGAACAGATCCGGGTGGTTGTCCAGATCGGTGTCCGGGGCGTTGTCCCGATCGTTGTCCTTGCGGGGGCTCGACCGGATAGCGGGTTGCGCGGTCGCGCGTCCTGCCGCCGCCGGAACGTTCAGGGCGGGCTTCGAGACGGCGCGGCTACGCCGGGAGCGTTCGTCCGCCATTGGCCGGCACCGCGCGACCGACGCCGCTGCCTGTCTACTTCAGGGCATCGAGGTAGCGTTCGGCATCCAGCGCCGCCATGCAGCCGGTGCCGGCGCTGGTGATCGCCTGGCGATAGATGTGGTCCTGAACATCGCCGGCGGCGAATACGCCGGGTACCGAGGTCGCAGTCGCGTTGCCCTCGGTGCCGCTGCGGGTGACGATATAGCCGCCCTTCATCTCGAGCTGGCCTTCGAAGATGCCGGTGTTCGGGGTATGTCCGATGGCGATGAACACGCCGTGCACCGCCAGGTCCTTCTTGTCCGCGCCCGGTGTCGCGCCCGGTGTTGCGCCTTGACTCGACTTTATGCGCAGACCGACCACCCCCTTATCGTCGCCCAGCACCTCGTCGACTTCATGATTCCACTCGATCCGGATGTTGCCGGTCTTCGCCTTGTCCATCACCCGGTCGATCAGAATCTTCTCCGAGCGGAACTTGTCGCGCCGGTGAACCATGGTCACCGACTTGGCGATGTTGGACAGGTAGAGCGCTTCCTCGACCGCGGTGTTGCCGCCGCCGACCACCGCGACATCCTGGCCCTTGAAGAAAAAGCCGTCGCAGGTCGCACAGCCCGAAACGCCCCGACCGAGCAGTTTTTGCTCGGACTCGATACCGAGGTACTTCGCCGAGGCACCGGTCGCGATGATCAGGGCGTCACAGGTATAGATGGCGTTGTCGCCTTCCAGCCAGAGCGGCCGGCGCTGCAAGTCGGTGCGGTTGATCTGGTCGAACAGGATCTCGGTGCCGAAACGCTCGGCATGGCGGGTGAAGCGGTCCATCAGGTCCGGGCCCTGGACGCCATCCGGATCCGCTGGCCAGTTGTCCACATCGGTGGTGGTCATCAGCTGGCCGCCCTGCGCATAGCCGGAAATGATCACCGGCTTCAGGTTGGCGCGCGCGGCATAAACCGCAGCGCTGTAGCCGGCGGGACCGGAGCCGAGAATAAGGAGACGGAAATGGCGGACAGGCTTGGCAGACATGGGCGACCTCAGGATTACCAATGGCTGGATTGTACACCTTGAAATAGCTCTAGAAATAGCTCAGAACCCATTGAAATATAAAAAGAACTTGTTTATAAAACTGGGCCCATTTATAGCTGGGTGAGCGATCCCGGGAACGCTGGGCCGGGCGCCAGGGAGCGGAGTTTCGGGTGATCAGAGGCGAACAGAGGCGAATACGCAAGGGCGGACCATGTTGAAATCGATTCTGATGTCGATTCTGCCGCTCCTTGCTTTCGGGCTTGGCGCCCTGGCTTCGTCACCGGCATTCGGCCAGCCCTCGGCCAGCGGCCGGATCAAGCCCGCCCCGGCACAGCCCAGGTTCGAGATCCGGGCGTTCGAGATCATCGGCAACCGGCGCCTCACCGATGCGGCGCTGGCAGCGCGGGTCAGCCGCTTCGTTGGACCAAACCGCGAGTTCGCCGATATCCAGAACGCGATTGCTGCGGTGCGCGCGGCGTATGTCGAGCAGGGCCTGAGCGCCGTCCAGGTGATGCTGCCCGAGCAGTCGGTGGACAACGGCGTGGTGCGACTGCGGGTCGTCGAAGGCAAACTGGCCAAGGTGCGGGTCGAAGGACAGAAGTTCAGCAGCGAGGCGAAAGTGCGGCGCGCGCTGCCGGCGCTTCGTGAAGGTGCGATGCCGGACTCGAACGCGATTGCCGCCAATCTGCGGCTGGCGAACGAACACCCTTCCCGCCAGACCACGGTCGTGCTGCGCTCGGCGGACATCACGATTACGCCACTGTCGATTTCCTGGTCAGGCGTATGGCGCGCGCCGACCACCGATATGACCGGCTACCTGTCGGCGCTGCGCAACATTCCTGACCTGTTCGGGCCGAGCAGCGACGCCGACTTCAAGGCATCGCGCGCAAACGCCCGCGCCGCCTTCCGCGCGTTGCGCTTTGGCACCGCCGTCACTCAGGCGCTGCCTGCCGACCTGCAGGTACGCGCGTCGTTCACCGGTCAATACACCCAGGATGCCCTGGTCGCCGGCGAGCAGTTCGGTATCGGCGGCTTCGATAGCGTGCGCGGGTTCTTCGAGCGCGCAGTGGCCGGCGATCGCGGTTTGCGCGGGACGCTGGAACTCTACTCGCCTGATTTCGGTCAGGCAGTCGAGCGCAGCGTCGGCACGGTTCGTACCCTGAGGGTACGCGCGGTCGCCTTCTACGATGCCGGCTCAGTGACCAGGAACCATCCCCAGCCCGGCGAAAGTCAGGGCGAGTCGATCGCCAGCGCTGGCGCCGGCCTGCGCCTGTCTGCGATGCGCAACCTGAGCGTGAGGCTGGATGCTGCCCAGGTCCTTGAGGGCGGCGGCGGGTTGCCCCGCCACGCCGTGCGGGTTCAGGGCAGTGTCGCGTATGTCTATTGAGCGCTCGCTGCAGGACGGTAGGATCCTGTCGGCGCCCTAAAGTACCGGACGAATCCAGCCGATACTGCCATCATCGATTGCGGGTGTGACGAATTTCCTTGCAAGGCCCTGTCCACGCCGAGTCCGGCGCTGTACTATTTCCATGATCGCCGGGCAGGAGCGCCCGCAAGAATCCAAAAACCGTGTCTCCCGCCTTACCCACTGGCCAATGTGATAGTCGCGCACAGGGGTCGGCCCAGGCGAAGGAGAGATTGTCCAGACGATCCCGCGACCGAGGTGTTTCCGTGCCCCCGCCCCAAGCTGTCATCGCCACACTGCGTCAGGTACCTTTCTTCGCCGCCCTGCCGGAGGCTCATCTGGAGCAGATCGCTTCGACTGCCCGCCAGAAGAAGTTTCCCAAGAATGCGGTGATCATGTCGCAGGGAGACGACACCGATTCGATGTACATCATCGCCTCGGGCCGGATCAAGGTCGGCATCAGCGACGAAGAGGGCAAGGAAGTGATCCTCTCGATGCTCGGGCCGGGCCAGTTCTTCGGTGAGATGTCGCTGGTGGACGATCATCCGCGTTCGGCCAACATCGAGACGATGGAAGTCTCCGAGTTCGTGGTGGTGAGCAAGGACGACTTCAAGCGCTACCTGGCGCAGAACTTCGACATGGCCCTGGCGTTCATGAAGGAACTGGTGCGCCGGCTGCGCGAAGCCGACAAGAAGATCGAGAGCCTGGCGTTGATGGATGTCTACGGCCGGGTCGCCCGGGTCCTGCTCGACATGGCTGAAGAGACAGTCGACGGCAAGCTGATCATCAAGCGCCGCCTCACCAAGCAGGACATCGCCAGGATGATCGGTGCTTCGCGCGAGATGGTGAGCCGGGTGATGAAGGATCTGGTCGAAATGAACCATGTCAGCTTCCGTGGCACGGTGATCGTGCTGCACGAGAACCTGGCCCAGTCTGCGCGCTGACGCAGGTGGGGCCGCGCTGATCGCCGGCTGACCCGGCGCCGGTATACTTCGGCCTGCGGATTTCCCGCATGCCGGAGAGCGTTCGTTTGTCCCAAGCCGCGCGCAAGGCGCCAGAACCTTCAGCCCTGACTCTCACCCCGGGCCGCATCGCGGGCCTGCTGCGAGAATCGTGGTGGCTCGGGCTGGTCGCGGTGGTGATCTATCTCGCGCTGGTGCTCTACACCTTCGATCGTGCTGACCCCGGCTGGTCGCATAGTGCACAGGCGCCGGACATCCGCAATGCAGGTGGCGCGGTCGGCGCCTGGATCGCTGACCTGCTGCTGTGGCTGTTCGGCTTGTCCGCATGGTGGTGGCTTGCCTTCTGCCTCTACCTGATCTGGTGGGTGTACCGGCGCCTGGATACCTCGGTCGAGACCGAGCGTGCCCATTTCGTCGTCGCTTTTGCCGGCTTCCTGATGCTGCTGATCGGAAGCAGCGCGCTGGAGGCGCTTCGCCTGTACAGCCATGGCATCGCGCTGCCGCTCGCACCCGGCGGCATGCTCGGGCTGGTGGTGAGCGGCCAGGTTTCGGTGGCGCTCGGGTTTACCGGCTCTACACTGATGTTTCTGGTGATGATGGCAGTAGGCTTCAGCCTGTTCACCAATCTGTCGCTGATGCAGGTGATCGAGAAGACCGGTGGGGCGCTGGAGGACAGCTTTGCCTTTCTGCTCGGCAAGTGGAACGCGTGGCAGGACCGGCGCATCGGGGCGCAGGCGGCGGTGCAGCGTGAGGAGGTCGTCGAGGTCGAGCGCAAGCGCTTCGAGCAGCATGAGCCGGTGCGCATCGAACCGCCGAGGGTCGAGATCCAGCCCTCGGTGCGGGTCGAGAAGGAGAAGATCAAGGCCAAGCAGAAGCAGCTGTTCGCCGACCTGCCGGATTCGCCGTTGCCCCCACTCGATCTTCTTGACGCTGCCGAGGCGGCGATCGAGGTGGTCGGCAACGACACCCTGGAGTTCACCTCACGGCTGATCGAGAAGAAACTCGCGGACTTCGGGGTCGAGGTGAAGGTGGTCGCCGCCTACCCCGGCCCGGTGATCACCCGCTACGAGATCGAACCCGCAGTGGGTGTGAAGGGCAGCCAGATCGTGAGCCTGATGCGCGATCTGGCCCGCGCGCTGTCGGTGGCCAGCATCCGGGTGATCGAGACCATCCCGGGCAAGACCTGCATGGGACTGGAGATTCCGAATCCGAAACGGCAGATGGTGCGGCTGTCCGAGATCCTGTCTTCGCAGGTCTATGCCGACAACGGATCGGCACTCACCATCGCCCTGGGCAAGGACATCGGTGGCAAGGCGATGGTGGCCGACCTGGCGAAGATGCCGCACCTGCTGGTGGCGGGCACCACCGGTTCCGGCAAGTCGGTCGGCATCAACGCGATGATCCTGTCGCTGGTCTACAAGTCGACCGCGGCCGAAGTGCGCATGATCATGATCGACCCCAAGATGCTCGAGCTGTCGATCTACGAGGGCATCCCGCACCTGCTCGCGCCGGTGGTCACCGACATGAAGCAGGCGGCCACGGCGCTCAACTGGTGCGTCGCCGAGATGGACCGGCGCTACAAGCTGATGTCCGGGCTGGGCGTGCGCAATCTGGCCGGCCTTAACGTGAAGATCCGGGAGGCGGAGAAGGCCGGGCAGCCGCTGGTCGACCCGCTCGAACTTGCGGCTTCAGCGGCGGCAGAAGCGGCGATGATCAGCTCAAGGCTGGGCAGCGGTGCCGATCCGGACAGTCTGCGGTCAACGGTACCGCCCCCGGAGCCGTTACAGCCCTTGCCGCTGATCGTGGTGGTGATCGATGAACTGGCCGACCTGATGATGGTGGTCGGCAAGAAAGTCGAGGAACTCATCGCACGGCTGGCCCAGAAGGCGCGCGCTGCCGGCGTGCATCTGATCCTGGCCACGCAGCGGCCTTCGGTGGATGTGATCACCGGACTGATCAAGGCCAACATCCCGACCCGCATCGCATTCCAGGTCTCCAGCAAGGTGGACTCGCGCACGATCCTCGACCAGATGGGCGCCGAAGCGCTGCTCGGCCAGGGCGACATGCTGTACCTGCCGCCGGGCACCGGCTATCCGCTGCGGGTCCATGGCGCGTTCGTCTCGGACGCAGAGGTGCACCGGATCGTCGACTATCTGAAGAAGCTCGGCGCCCCGCAATACGATCCCGCGGTGCTGGCGGGTGACTCGACCGATGACGCCGAGGGCAGCGGCAGCGCGGAGGCAGCCGATGCCGAGACCGACAAGCTCTATGACGAGGCGGTGGCGATCGTTCTGAAGACCCGGCGGCCGTCGATCTCGCTGGTGCAGCGGCACCTGCGCATCGGCTACAACCGTTCAGCGCGACTGATCGAACAGATGGAACGCGCCGGGCTGGTGTCACCGATGCAGTCCAACGGCAATCGTGAAGTGCTGGTGCCGGCCGGAGCCGAGCGATGAATCTGCCACGCGCTGCCGGGATCGCGACCCCTGGCGTCCTGCTACTGGCACTGGCGCTGGCGGCGCTTGCTGTCGCCCCCGCCGGGGTCGGTGCGCAGACCACACTGAACGCGCCGCCGCTGCCGCCGGCGATACCGGCGTCCGGCGAAGTGTTCCGCTCGGTCGACGAGAACGGCACGCCGACCTTCAGCCAGACGCCGCCTGCCGGGCGCGCGTCGAGGGCGGTGGAACTGAAGCCGCTCGCCGGCAGTGTCGATTCGACCCGGGTGCCGGCGCCGGTGCGGCCCGCGGCCGAGCCGGCCCGTGCCGCGCCACCCGCCGAGCCGGAGCGCCCGCGCGCGGCCCCCGCGCCGCGGGGCATGGAGTTCGAGACCTATATCCGGATCCGCCGGGGGATGAGCGAAGGTGAACTGCTCACCCGCGCCGGTCCGCCAGACTATCGCGGTGATGAAGTCAATCGCGGTCTGCTGCAGGAGTCGTGGTACTACCTGCCTACCTCCACTGATCCGTTCACCACGATCATTCAGTTGCGTGGCGGGCGCGTCGTCGACACCGAGCGGATCCGCAAACTGTGAAGGTCACAGGCAGTGAGGGTCAGGCCGTGAAGCCCGTACCGTACGCCCGCGGCCGGGTTGCCCTGCTGGCGGCCGGGTTCGCCTGTGCCGTGCTTGCGCTGCCGGGCGCCGTCCCGAACGCCATGGCGCAAACGGCCAGCGAGCGGCTGCGCACGTTCATCGAGGGTACGCAGTCGGCGCAAGCGCGTTTCACCCAGACCGTGTTCGATCGCAAGGGCCGCCGCGTGCAGGAGGCGACTGGCATCATGCAGTTCTCGCGTCCCGGGCGCTTCCGCTGGGAGTACGAGAAGCCGTACGCCCAGCTGTTGGTCGGCGATGGCGAGAAGATCTACATCTACGACCGTGACCTGAATCAGGTCACCGTGCGCCGGCTCGACCGCGCGCTGACCGGCACGCCGGCGGCGCTGCTTGCCGGCAGCAACGACATCGAAAAGGCGTTCACCCTCAGCGTGCTGCCGCCGCAGGACGGGCTGGACTGGCTGGAAGCCGTGCCCCGCGCGCCGGAGAGCGGTTTCGCCTCGGTGCGCCTGGGTTTCGCGCAGAATGTGCTCGCGGCGATGGAACTGACCGATGCGCTTGGCAGCCGGACGCTGATCCGCTTTCAGGATCTGCAGCGAAATCCGAAGCTGTCGCCGCAGCTGTTCCGCTTCGTCGCTCCCAAGGGGGCAGACGTGCTCGAGGACAAATAGCTTTTCAACGAAGTGATGGCGCAACTGCGCCTTCAGTCGGTCCACCACCGCCATGCCAGCCAGCTGCCGCCCACGGCGACCGAGATCCAGATCGCCACGAACATCGCCGCCGCGATCAGGCTTTTGTGCCTGACCGAGGCAGCGGCTGCACGCGCGCGCGCGTCGGCCATCACCGGCGCCGGAATCAGCCACAGCGCGAGCGCGATGCCCAGCGGTACCAGGATGACATCGTCCAGGTAGCCCAGCACTGGAATGAAGTCCGGAATCAGATCGATCGGACTGAGCGCATAGGCCACCACGAAACCAGCGACCAGTCTGGCGGCCACGGGAGTTCGTGGATCACGCACTGCGTACCAGAGCGCGACCACATCCTGCTTCAGCGCGCGCGCGCGGGCGCGCAGCGAGGTGCGTAAACTCATTGGCTGGGGGCTGGTATCCGGGCCGTGCGGTGGATCAAGCGGCCTTAATAATCATGGAGGCGAACATGTTCAGTGTACTTGTTACCGGTTCATCGGCCGGTGTGAGGTTGCCAGTGCGGTTGGCAGTACGGTCGACAGCGGGCGCCCTTAGCTGGTGTGACCGCCGGTTCGATCGCCGGTTCGACCGTCAACTCGACTGCCGGATCGCACTTGCAGCGATCCTTTTTTCGCCTGTGATCGAGGCGTCGGCCCAGCCAGTGTCGACCCCGGGGTTCCCCGAGAAGGCGATGCGGATGATCGTGCCGTTCCCGCCCGGGGGAGGCAATGACATCATCGGTCGCGCGGTGGCGCAGCGCCTTGCAGAACGGGTTGGCCAGCAGGTCGTGGTCGACAATCGGCCGGGCGCTGGCGGTGTGGTCGGCGTCACCATCGCCGCGCAGTCCGGCGCCGACGGCTACACCATGCTGCTTGGCAGCCTGGGCATGCTCGCGCACAACCCGGCGCTCAAACGCGATCTGCCCTACGACCCGGTGCGCGACTTCGCTCCAGTGACCCTGCTGGTCACCTCGCCGATGCTGATGGCAGTGACCCCGGCGCTGCCGGTGAAGACGGTCCAGGAACTGATTGCACTGGCCCGGGCCAGCCCGGGCAAGCTCACCTATGCCTCCGCGGGTGCCGGGTCCTCGCTGCACATGACTGGCGAGCTGTTCTTGCGCGCCACCGGCACCGACATGCTGCATGTGCCTTACAAGGGGACGGCGCCAGCCATCGTGGACCTGGTCGGCGGGCGGGTCGACCTCATCTTCAGCACCATGCCGCCGGCACTGGCACAGGTAAAGAGCGGCAAGCTGCGCGCGATCGCAGTGACCACCTTGAAGCGGGCACCGGCTCTGCCGGACACGCCGACCGTTGCCGAATCCGGGGTCAAGGGCTTCGAGGTCGCGAACTGGCAGGGCATCGTGGTGCCGGCGAAGACGCCGGCGGCGATCATCAAGCGGCTGCACCGCGATCTGGTGGAAAGCATGCAGGCCCCGGGCATGGTGGATACGCTCGCGCAACAGGGCCTGGAGGCGGCCACCGGCACGCCGGAGCAGTTCGGCGCGCTGATCCGAGCCGAGATCGCCACCTACACCCGTCTGGTCAAGGCGGCCGGCATCAAGGTCGAATGAGCCGGTTTGCGCGGTTCGCCTCCGTCGTGAAGCCGCCATCTTCATGACTGGCGATCTGTTCGGATCGGCGCCGTCGGATACGCCGGCGACCCGAGGCCACACCGGCAGGGACGCCGCGCCATCGGCGGCGACCGATCCAGCCCATGATCCAGCGCATGCACCGCTTGCCGAGCGACTGCGTCCGCGTACGCTCGACGAAGTGATCGGGCAGCGCCATCTGGTCGGTGCCGGCATGCCGCTGGCCTCCGCACTCGCCTCGGGGCGCATGCATTCGATGATCCTCTGGGGGCCGCCGGGTGTAGGCAAGACCACCCTCGCGCGGCTGATCGCCGACGCGGTCGATGCGGAGTTCATTGCACTGTCCGCGGTGCTGTCCGGTGTGAAAGACATCCGCGAGGCGGTCGAGCGGGCCCAGGCGGTGGCGCGCAGTGGTCGGCGTACCCTGCTGTTCGTTGATGAAGTACATCGTTTCAACAAGTCTCAGCAGGATGCTTTCCTGCCGCATGTCGAGTCCGGGCTGATCACTTTCATCGGCGCCACCACCGAGAACCCCTCGTTCGAGGTCAACTCGGCCTTGCTGTCGCGCGCCTCGGTGTATGTGCTGCAGCCCCTCGGCCATGACGATCTTGGGCGCGTGATCGATCGGGCCTGTGCCGCGCTCGCACCGCATCCGCCGCTGACCGACGAGACCCGCGCGCTGCTGATCGGCCATGCCGACGGCGACGCGCGTCGGCTGATCAATCTCGTCGATCAGGTGGTCGCGATCGCCTGCGAACGCAAGGTCGAAGCGATCGACCACGCCTTCGCCCAGACAGCGCTCGCGCACAGCGTGCGCCGGTTCGACAAGGGGGGCGAGCAGTTCTACGACCAGATATCGGCGCTGCACAAGTCGGTACGTGGATCGGCGCCGGATGCGGCGCTGTACTGGCTGGTGCGCATGCTGGACGGCGGCGCCGACCCGCGTTACCTCGCGCGGCGCATCGTGCGCATGGCGATCGAGGATATCGGACTGGCCGATCCGCGAGCCTGGCGCACCACCCTGGATGCTGCCGAGACCTTCGAGCGGCTGGGTTCACCAGAGGGCGAACTCGCCCTGGCCAATGCCGTGGTCTATCTCGCCTGCGCACCCAAGAGCAACGCCGCCTACCGCGCCTATAACGAAGTGCGCGCGCTGGTGGCGCAGGACGAGACCCGGCCAGTCCCGATGCACCTGCGCAACGCCCCGACCCGGATGATGAAGTCGCTTGGCTATGGAGCCGACTATCGCTACGCGCATGATGAAGCGGGCGGCTATGCGGCCGGCGAGCAGTACCTGCCGGACGGGCTGGACGATCGCCAGTTCTATCTACCGACCGATCGTGGACTCGAGGCCGGTATCGCCGACAAGCTGGCGCGCCTGCGCGAACTCGACCGCGAGGCAAAGCAGTCTCCGGCTTCGGCCGTAACGCGACCGCAGACGCCAGGCGATTAGCCGGCGCAGGACAGCGGGCTGTCCGGTCGGCGGGACTGGCAAACGGCCACTTGCAGACGCCGGCGACCGTTACCCCGCAAGCCCCTGCAAGCCCCTGCAAGCCGCAGGAGTCCCAAGCTGTCGGCTATGGGCTGCAAACAAAGAGCGGTTCAAATTCCCATCCTCTTCGTTGGGGGTGTAGGATCAAAATGGCAATTTTCAATGCGCGTCGGTGCGCAAGCCGCAACTGCCAGAATCGGCGCGGTGCGACTGTCGGGTTTTATCGCATGTCCGTGATCTACTTCGAGCGTATCGTCGACCTGGGCCGGCACGGCGTGCTGACGCTGACGCTCGACAGCGATGCCTACATGCCGCTGCCGGCGCAGCGATACGGCCGCTTCGTCTGGTACGACGCCAAAGGACGGCGCCACGATCGCTCCGCGCTGTGCACACGCGGTGTTGACGCGGCGGCGCTGAATGCGGCCGCGGATGCGCAGCGGCTGCGCTTGGCGCTCGCGGTCGAATCGGTGCGCGGGCGCGTCGACTGGGTCGCAGCGCAGGTCGATGACAACTTTCGCGAAGCGCCGTACCAGGCGCACGCCCTTGACGGCGGTCAGGTGCTGCTTGTCTTCGGCCGCATCGCCGGGCCGGCCGTGGTGCGCGTCGTCGACGTCGCGGTAGACAAGGTGCTCGCCGAAGAGCGCGTCGACGACCTGTGCGGGCGCCTGGGCTGCAAGCGCCTGGTGCCGAACTGGCCGTGGGACGCCGTGGTGCACAATGCCGGCGGCGCCTGGATCGGCGTCTGGCTGGGCAGCCGGCTTGAACTGCTGTGCCTGCGCGAGGGCCGGCTCGAACGCGCCGCGCCCGACCTGCTGGACGATGTCGATCGCTTCGCGCTCACGCCGGGCTTCTGCTTCATCCGCCGGCTCAACAGCGCGGTGGTCAGCGTGCACGCGGCAGCCGACGGCTGGCGCGAGGTCGCGCAGTTCAAGACGCCGTACCGGCGCAACGTCGTCTTTCCCGCCGGCTCGCTGCAGGCCGACCGCTGCCTGCTGCCCTATCCAGGCGGCATCGTCCAGTGGATCGATGGGGCAGGACAGAGTCTGCGCGCGCTGCGGCCGTTTCCGGCGATGGCGCGCCAGGACACCGTCGGCACCGCGCTGTCGCCCGAAGGCTCGCGAGCACTCTGTATCGACGCTGGCTACGTGGTGCTCGACCTCGAGCGAGGTCGTCAGGCGCCCGTCGCTGACGTTTCCGAGCCAGCGCCGCGCAACGTCGGCAATGCCTTCGTGCCCGCGGTGACATACCGCGGCGAGATGAAGGCGGGCGACCACGCCATTCTGCGTGTGCACGAGGGCATGCTGAGCCTGGAGCGCTACGACAGCCTGGACTGGCAGCCGTCGCTGGAGCCGGCCGCGAAGGGCCGGCGCAAGGCCGCGCCGCCGGCCGATGCCTACGCCGCGCTGCGCCGGGTGGCCTTCGCGCTGAAGCCGGTGAAGAAGGGCAGCGGCGCGAGCCAGCTCTACGGCCGCCCGCACCTGGCTGTCGCCGCCGACTGGCCGCACCACGAAGGCCGGCCGATGGTCTTGCTGTGCCAGATCGATCTGGCTGCTGCGGCCGCGCTGGCGCCGCCCGATCCGCTGCCCGCGACCGGGGCGCTGGTGTGCTTCGTCGCCGTCGACGGCGCAGGCAAGCCTGCGATCGACGAGCTGTCCAACCCGGTCGCGGTGGCGGTGCGCTGGGTCGCGGCGCTGGCAACATTGCCGCTCGCGCTGCCCGCGGGCGCCAGCGAGCCGCCACCCGCACGGCCGCTGAACGTCGCGCTCGACAAAGCGGTCTGGCCGCAGCCCGACGCTATCGCCGTGCAGGCGTACGGCTGGGCACCGCAGGCGCTGGAGACCTACCGCGGCTTCGTCGACGCCGCCTTGCCCCGCGGCCCGGCGGCCGGCCACCGGCTGGGCGGCTGGCCGACGATCGTGCAGCACAACGATCTGGAGCTCGACGCCGCGCACGAAGCTGGCGGCGACGGCTTGCCGGCGCGCTGGCGGCTGCTGCTGCAACTCGCCAGCGACAACACGTTCATGTGGGGCACCGACAGCGGCACTCTGTACCTGATGGTGCATGACGACGACCTGGCGCAGCGCGACTTCTCGCGCGTCGTCGCGCTGACGCAGGGCGCCTGAACCCGCTCTGTTCCCTTTTCTCTCCCGCGAACTCGATCGTGAGGCGAAGCAGCCTTCCGCTGCTGCCGCAACGCGACCGCAGACGCCAGACGAGTAGCCGGCGCCGGAAACTGGCGGTCGACCGCCACACGCTGACTTGCCGTCAAGCTGTTTTCGGGGTCGGTTAAGCAGTCCATAAGCTTCGGCCGCCATCGTGCGGGCTCTGACTGCCGGAGCCTGCCATTTCTGCCTTGACCGCTCATCGTCGCTCTTTCTGAGGATACGGGTGTCAGACGGATCGTCGCAGGTCGGCCATGGGTCGAAAAGCGCCAGTGTCCATTGTTCCCGCTCGCGTCCCGGCGCGGCGATTTGCAGCTATCGCCCATCCGCGATTACCTCGAGGCCCTGCAGCCCTCGACTGGCGC
>Ga0335394_10001816_pt1 | contig 24075 bp, 21 predicted proteins | sample MAT03_FD_205741 | JGI IMG/M metagenome (GOLD analysis project Ga0335394, IMG submission 205741) | Freshwater microbial communities from Lake Fryxell liftoff mats and glacier meltwater in Antarctica - MAT-03 (spades assembly) (version 2) ...
ATTTTTGGGCAGTAGGGGCGAAGCATTTGCACTCGAATTGAGGCTGCGTTGCCAGAATATTGATGCAAATGCTTCGCCCCTACAGAATATTCGCGATCACCGGAAAGATGTCAAATGAGTTCTATAGCAGAATGAGCTGTCTAACTTGGCAGACGGCGCATTTCTCGCGAACCCATAAACTGCTCGACTTCTGGGGTGAAGGCGATCGGTAAGACAATTTCAACGTTTTCGTGAGGGCGAGGAATAATGACCCAAGTTTCCAGCGCTCCACCGGGTGTGTTTTGAGCCGCCGCGATCCCCGCATCCATTGCGTTTTTCACTTCTGAAACATCGCCCCGAATCATAATTGTGAAGCGGGCACTACCAGCTCGAATGTATCCTACCAGGGTGACGCTACCTGCTTTGACCATAGCGTCTGCTGCTGCCAGTACGGCAGGAAAACCCTTTGTTTCTAGTGCCCCAACTGCAACAGGCATAATTTCTCCGTAAGCGATCGCAAGCCCTTATTGTACGGTCTAATGGGGTCTAAATTTGGTTAGTCAAGATCTGTTCTTGTTGACTTGATGGGAATCTACAAAAGATTTATTTTACCGATACACATTACCCGACTCTTGCCTCTACATAAACTGCTCCACACTGGGCGTGTAGTTAATCGGCAGAACCGCTTCTAAGTTTTCGGGCGGGTTAGGAATGATGTAATAATCTACCACTTCCGCTCCATAGACCTGTTTTGCCGCAGCGACACCCGCTTCTACCGCAGGTTCCACTTCAGAATTACTTCCCCGAATGGCCACCAAAAATTCTGCTCGCTCTGCTAGACCAAAGTAAACTAGCGCTACCCGGCCTGATTTCACCATGGCATCTGCCGCCGCCAGCACCCCAGGAAACCCCACGGTTTGAATCACTCCTACTGCCGCTGGCATAATGTCTCTCCCAAATCCAGTTCATCGTCGTTGACTCATTGTATGGATTTGCCGACACCCGTGCGCGATTCAGCATCGAAAATGATCGAGGATGTTGACGAACAACTGGAAAGCTGGAAGCATTAGAACAATGCATTAAAAACACGGTGGGACTTAGTCCCACCGTGTTTTTAATGCATTGCTCTGGGCGTAGTAGTTGCTGACTAGCAGTTTGACCCGCTAACTTTAGCTGGCCAAGTAGCCCCGCACATTTACTTTGCGGCGGCGTAAGTGCTCTAGAGCTTGTCGCTCCAGTTGACGTACGCGCTCTCGGCTAATGTTCATGCGCTGTCCTACTTTTGCTAACGATAGCTCGCTACCGTCTTCTAACCCGAAGCGCAGCACCAATACTTGGCGTTGTTGCGGCGTTAGCTCAGACAACAGGTTTTGGATATCCTGCCGCATAGATTCATGAACGGCGTAGTTCTCTGGAGAGGCGGTATCATCCTCTAATAGATCTTGCAGCTCTGTATCTTGGTTGTCGCCAACTTTAAGTTCTAGTGAGACAGGTTGCCGTGCCAACATCAGGAACTCTCGAATCTGAGCAGGCTCTAGCTCTAGAGCTTTGGCAATATCAGCAGGGGTAGGGCTATGACCTAACTGCTGGGTCAATTCTCGTTGCACCTTCTTAATTTTGTTGAGCTTTTCGGTGATGTGGATGGGTAGACGAATGGTACGCGCTTGCTGGGCGATCGCCCGTGTAATCGCTTGCCGAATCCACCAATAGGCGTAGGTTGAGAACTTGTAGCCCCGCATGGGATCAAACTTTTCTACTCCACGCTCCAGTCCCAGCGTACCTTCCTGAATCAGATCTAGAAACTCTAAGTTCCGCTTCTGGTACTTTTTGGCGATCGCTACCACTAGCCTCAGGTTCGCTTCTATCATCTTTTGCTTAGCACGGCGGCCATCGCGCAAAGTTCTATCGAACTCCACCTCGCCTAAAGCAACCTGTTTTAGCCATTCTTCCCGCGTCGGCTCACGGGTTAAGTCTTCCGTCAGCTTCTCTTTTGCATCCAGAAGCACCATCATTTGCTGCACCTGCTTCCCGTAGACAATTTCCTGCTCATGGGTCAGCAGAGGCACTCGACCAATTTCATGGAGATAGGTTCGTACCATATCTGCCGTGAATAGGGGCTTGTGGGTCTTAGCTGTCGTAATTGCGGTTGCCATGGATGCGAAACTCCGTCGAACAAAAACGTTGGGAATCGAAAACTGGAAATAACTAAAGCCTCCAGCCTGCAAAGCTGGAAATCTCAACTCGACCCACTCCTTGCAAAAGCGGGCATTGCACTCAGTTAATTAACTGGGAAAAGCCAGGTGATGCGATGCGAAAACCAGGTGAACTAAGCAGGTGAACTAAGCAAACGTTGTGCTCGGCGCTTCTCTAGCAACAGAATCTGACGCGTAGAAGTTCGAGAAGGCCAACTAATGAAAACTCTAAAACCTGAAATTTGCTCAGCGATCGCGTTCATACTATCTTGATCACCAATGCAATCTAAAGCATCGGGAATATGAAGCCGTTATGAGTTTATCCTGATACAAGAATAATACAAGTTTATGCTCCAGTAAATAGGTGGTGACTCATCCAATAGGGTGAACTTGAAGGTGAATGTTGACTAATGTTTCAAGTTAACGCTTATTAAAGCTAATACGCTCCAGGAGCACAACTTGTTCCATTTCTAGACTCCTTTGCGTTTAGCTAATGAGTATACGGCTAAGTCATGGGTACAATACCGATGAGCGTTGCTCAAATCAAAATTGCTTGAATTAGGTACAAGCGTTTGGCTACCTTACTATTCTGGACTGCTCAGTCTAGTATCAAGTACGGGTACTACGACCAGAAAACCGAACGGGCTAAGCAGAGGTTAGATTCTGTTTTGAAGTTTGGTTTTTCGGGCACGACGCATACGAAAAGCAAGCTTCTAGGGGTTCTTCTAGGGCTTAGGGTCCCCAATGAAAAACCAAAAGAGTTGAATGATGTTGCGATCGCTCCACGCCCGCAACATCATTCAACTGCGTCAGCCCTAGCTTCAAAACCATGTGCCCTCAAAATCCTAGATCTGCCTTAGCAGCCTCAGAGGCACGGAAAACAGTAGCGTTGGGTAAGTCTTCCCAGGCGGTAGCCCCGATGGCAGCATAGAAAGTTTCGTCGTAGGGACGGGTGCGGATAACGACGGGCATCGGTACGGCATGGCCGAGGATCATGGCTTGCTGTTTGGAGTCTAATTTTGCCAGTACAGAGCGTAAGGCTTGCCCGCCGGAAACGCCAGTAAAAATGGCTTCAATGTCTTTCTCGTCGTTGAGCAGAGCGGTGATGCGGGTGCCAATTTGAGACATGACTTCGTTATCAATACCAGAAGGACGCTGATCGACAACTAGTAGAGTCACGAAATACTTCCGCATTTCGCGGGCGATCGTGCCAAAAATGGTCTGGCGCACAGTGGCGGGATCAAGGAAGCGGTGTGCTTCTTCGATCGTAATAACCAGAGGTTGAGGGCGATCGCTTGGATTCTTGGTTTGCAAGAATTTCTCAGCTTTGTGGACGTAGCTGCCGTGAATGCGTCGCGCAATCACATTAGTAGCCAGCATGTACGACAGCAGGTTTGACTGAGAGCCAAATTCAATCACGACATGCTTACCCGCATCCAGCGACTCCAGCACCTGCGTCACATAATTATGAGGGCAGCTCTGTCGCAGGTATTTCATATCGTCTAATCGGGTCAGTTTGCGCTGTAAGGCCATAATGGATGACTTGTTGCCCATTTTGACTTCGCAAAACTCCTGGATTTCTTCATTCGTCATGTTTAACAGGCGCGTAATCCAGTTTTTGCCAAATTCGTTACGCAGAATAATGGCGTTTTCCAGACTGGCTTCCGACAGATTGAGTTCGCCCCGTACCAGCATCAGGTCTTCTACGTCGATTTGGTCGTAGCTGATGTAGAGTTCCTGAGCATCACGTACGCCCCGCCGCTTGGTAGATTCGGGATCAAGGGTGTAGACCTGCACCTGGCCGGGGAACAATTGTCGCAAACCTTTGACGGTGCTGAACTGCTTGCCTTCGCGGGTAGCTTCCCAGCCATATTCGGAGTGCATGTCGAAAATTAGATTGACGGCAGCGCGTTTGCGAATAATGCCCGACAGCAATAGCCGCGTTAAGAATGATTTTCCGGTGCCCGATTTGCCAAATACACCATTGCTGCGTTCGACAAACCGATCTAGATCAATGCAAATGGGAACATCCATGTCGATCGGTTGCCCAATTGAGAAGTTGCGCCGATGGGGATCGTCTTCCCAGCCAAACACAGCGCGGAAATCGCGATCGCTAGCGTCAAACACTTGGCTAAAGTGACTGGGAATAGTTTTGACAGGCAGCAGTTCAACAGAGTTGGTGTTGGCAACGGGCAAGGCCGCGTTATCCGTCTGATAGGTTTTTGAAGTTTTTGATTTTTGGGGACTGCTAGATTTTGGCTCTTCGCTGGGTTCTGTGGGGGTGAACATCAGCATTGGGGTAAGGCTAATGGTGCCGTAGGTGCCACTGCCCGCCAAAACATCCTGCAAAAACGAATTGGCAGGTTCGGGCGGGTTGGCCAAAATGCGAGGACTGGCGGTGCCCAGCACCACATCCGTGAGCATACAAAAGAAGCGCGATCGCCGCCCCTGGATTACTAAAAACTTGCCCACGCGCATGTCTTCAACCGATACGTCGGCATGTAGCCTTACTTCTAGCCCCTGACTCAGAGACCCTTGAATGACCAAGCCTAATGGTTTGTCTAATTCCATGTGGAACCCTGTATCGAACCCATGCCGAAGTGATGCCAGGAGCCGAAACGACTGGCATATCCTGTGTCCTAATAATACATGCGTTCTTTGTGATACAGACGTTCTTAAATACAAATGTTCTGTGAACTCCTCCCCTACAGTTACAGCGCTACGCACTTAAGTCCGATTAATATTTTTCTGAGAGCCGCGCTCTGAGCGGCTCTCAGAAAAAATACTGACCTACCCGTATGACAATTCGAGATCTCCGATCGCTACTCCACCATTAGCACTAAGCCTTTGAGGTATAGCCCTTCGGGATGGTAGATGCTGGTGGGATGGTCGGCGGGCTGGGTGAGATGGTCAAGCACGCGAATTTGTCGCCCAGACTCGATCGCCGCTGCCGTAACTGCGCCCTGGAACTGGTCGGGGGGAACCACTTGAGAGCAGGAGAAGGTGAAGACAATACCAGGCGATCGCACCTTGGCAAAGGCTTGGGCGTTCAGCCGTTTGTAGGCCATTACCGCCTGGTGCCGTGCCGAAAGCCCTTTGGCGAAGGCGGGTGGGTCGAGCACAATTACGTCGTAGTCGGCATCGCAGGTTTTGAGAAAGTCAAACACATCTGCTGCGTAGATCTCATGCTCAGCCGCAGCGGGATTTTTTAGCTCTCTGCTGTTTAGCTCTCTGCTGTTTAGTTCTCTGGAGTTCAGCTCTCTGGAGTTCAGCTCTACGTTCTGCCTCGTCCACTCCAGCGCCTTGGCCGAGCTGTCAACAGAATGCACGCAGCGGGCTTGAGCGGCGATCGCATATATCGAAAATCCGCCAGAGTAGCAAAAGGTATTGAGGACTTTTTTGTCTTTTACGTAGTGCGTCAACCGTTCACGATTCTCGCGCTGATCCAGAAACAACCCGGTTTTCTGCCCTTCTTCCCAATCCACTACAAACCGATGGCCATATTCCAACACCTCGCCACTGGTTCTTTCGCCCAATAAATATTGGTTGTCGGCCTGAGCTTTGGACTTGTGCAGCACCGTGCCGCTTTTGTCATATACAGCCTGGAGCTGGGAGCCGTAGACAGTTTTGAGGGCATTCACCAGGCGATCGCGCTGCTCGTGCATCCCCACGGAATAGGCTTGCATGACTGCCGTGCCGTTGTACCAATCCACAATTAGACCGGGCAGCCCGTCACCTTCGGCGTTGATTAAGCGGTAGCAATTGGTCTGGTCGCTGGTGGCTAACCCAATTTGTTTTCTTAGAAAATAAGCGCTTTGAACTCGCTCTAGAAACAACTGATCTAAATCATCAACGGGCTGAAACGAAAGAATTTTGACCGCAATGTTGCCAGAGTTATAGATACCGCTAGCCAAATACTCGCCCTTCTCAGTATGAACCTCCACGAAATCTCCATCGTGGACATCGGCCTCCAGCCCCTTAATCGCACCAGAAAAAATCCAGGGATGGAACCGACGGACGGCATCGGCTTTGTTGTTGCGGAGGATAACCCTGGGAAATGGCATGTAATTTGGCTGACGTAGAGCATTTACTACTATAGGCGATCGCCGTTGAGCGATATGTCGATCGCCCTCTGCCAATTTTCACATGCACTAAATTGGGTGCCAAACAGCGCTTTCAACGCATCAGTACACCTGCACTGCATTCGACCCACAGCTCTGTTACAGTGGGCTATAGCGCGATCGCTGCTGTGACCAATTCTGCGATCGCGCCTGTGACCAATTCTGCGATCAATTCTGCGATCGCGCCTGTACTTGCCCCTGCGACGAATACCCAACGATTCGATGAACGTGGCTGCCCCCAACCCGCCTGAGCTGCGTCCCTATCAAACGCAGTTAATTAAAGACCTGTATACCAAGTTGGGACAGGGGCACACGCGTGTGGCCGTGATTGCAGGCACTGGAGCCGGGAAAACAGTTATCGCCGGACAAATTTGCGCCCATGCCGAATCGCGCGGCTGTCGGCTGATGTTTTTGGTGCATCTGGACGTATTGGTTGGGCAAACCTACGACAAAATGCGGTCTTTTGGCTTGCACTGCGGCTTCATCAAATCGGGCTGGAAAGAAGACCCCAGTGCCCCAATTCAGATTGGCAGCATCCAAACGATGGCCAAGCGTAGCTGGTGGCGCAAATGGCACGCCGATGTAGTGCTATTTGACGAAGCCCACACAACAGTATTTAGCCAGATTGGGCAACAGATTATCTACGAAACCCATCGGCAGGCGGTGCATCTAGCCCTCACCGCAACGCCGTATCGCCTGGGACGTGAACAGCTTGGCGACCACATGGAAACGCTCGTCGCCTCGCCCGTGCCCTCGGAGCTGCAAAAGATGGGCTTTTTGGCACCCATGAAATACTACGGGTTTTCGGCAGAGCACCAGATTGACCTGTCTGGCGTGGGCACAGTAGCCGGAGACTATGACGAACGGGCGTTGAAGAATGCCTGCGATCGCCCAGAGTTAGTCCAGCGTATTGTCGAAGAATGGCTGCGACTCGTTCCCGACAAACGCACGATCGCCTTTTGCGTCGATGTAGAACACGCACGCCACGTCGCAGATGCGTTCAACACGGCGGGCATTGTCGCCGCCAGGGTCGATGGCGAAACCCCGATCAAAGATCGCCATACACTCTACGCCAAACTGCGGGACGGACAAATCACAGTGCTGACCTCCTGCAACGTTATTAGCATTGGCTTTGACGAACCTAGTGTCGAAGTGGGTCTGCTGCTGCGTCCTACTAAATCTCGTGCGTTGCATCATCAGCAGATTGGGCGCGTCATGCGAATTTCGCCCAAATCGGGCAAGCTGCACGGCACTATTTTGGATCAAGCAGGAAACCTGGCTCGACTGGGGTTTCCGGAAGATGTGTACGAATACCACCTGCCCACTACCGAAGAACCGGAAACCCTGGGCATGGGTTCCGCACCGACAAAGCAATGCCCTGCCTGCGGATTTATCGTTCGCATTTCTGTAATGGAATGCTCAGAGTGCGGCCATCAATGGATCGACACCTCGCAGGTAATTTTAGATGATCTGGCAGAGGTGCTAAGCGAACAGCAAGCAGAGCAAATTAAAGCAGTCCAAGAGACCGAAATGATTCGGATCTTTCACATGCAGCGTCAGCGAACCTATCAGGAAGGTGCGGCTCCTTCGTGGGGCGATCGCCGCTTCTTTGAGAAATTCAACTGCCTGCCGAAAGACGACTGGTGTCGAGGATCAATTTTTGGCGCTGCGCCTACAGTCGATGACCAACACGCCTACAAAGGCTATCTGATGGCGATCGCTCAGCGTCAGGGTAAGTCTATTTCCTGGGTGATTAGCGAGTTTCAAAAAGAATTTGGTACGCGGGGCTGGGAAGCGATTTTCTTTCAGTGAGGCGGATTTCTAAGCTTGTCCAATCACAAAGCCGTATAAGTACTGAGGTGACCTTAGAAAAAACCTGAAAATTGCCCATTTTTTGGGATTCTATCTAAATTGCTTCCGTAATCCCACTGACTACTGCTGTTTAACTCTATAGGCAGATAAAGCCTAAAAAGAAGAAGCAGCCAGCCAGTAGCCCCCACCGCTGTCTGCTTCTTCTTAAGATGGACAAGCCATCCTTCACAGAGCATAGTCTGTCCGTCTACCAAATTTGTTGTTCTCGACTCAAGTTCAGCCAAACCGCTGACTTACTTACTCTCTTGCCAACTGCGCCACCCCATTAACCCTGCCAAAATGACAGTGGGCGATAACACGAGCATCAGGGCGATCGCGGGAGAGGGCGGCAGGTTTAACAGGGGTACTGCATACTTAATGGCGATCGCCAACCCTGCCGAACCCAGCAGTACTTTGAGCAGAAATGCAATGTTGGTTTCCATGTCGCTGATTATACCAATCTCCTCCGCAGGTAGCGAGTCAACCGAGTTAAGGACTTGCCAGAACGAAAGATTCGGCCAATACTAGCTAATAGTACAAATGAACCAATTATCACTATGACCTACTGCTCCCCCCAGTTTTTAGTGGAAACAGTCGATGGCTCCCGCTTGGGGCGACTCAATGTGCCCTATGCTCAAATTTCTGACTGGCTCAATTTTTTGGTTGCGCCAGAGTACGGGGCGGCGATCGTGTCGGCAGAGCAAGCAAGGGAGTATGTGAGCCTTTATTTTGAAGCAAATGAAGGACTATATCTGTACTTAGATAGGCGATTAAACCAGGTGGCAGAAGCTGCTCTTGTCTCCCAGCGATAACGTGCCAGCGATCGCCGCTCGGCTCCGTAAGCTATTGCCCCACCCGCATTGTTCGAAAGTAGGCGCTTGGATCTTGAGCCACCCAACCCAACGTTGAATTAGTGCGGATCTCAAACTGTAGATAGGGCGGCTGGGTGGCACTGGTGCTGCCAGTTGTGCCAATGCGATCGCCTGATCTTACCGCTTGCCCGACCTGAACTGTGAAGCTGGCCAGTTGGGCATAACGAGTCTGTAGCCCTTGAGGGTGGTTGATCACTACCAGGTTGCCATAGCCTCCTTGAAACCCCGCAAAGGCGATTGTTCCCTGGCCTGCTGCTAATACAGCGGTTCCAGCAGCGACCGATAAGTCAACCCCACTGCTAAACACAACGGCCTGAGAGGCAGGGTCGAGTTGCCACCCATATCCCTTTGTCACAGACGCTGTAGCGGGGAGGGGATAGGTTGTGAGCACGCTGCTTGGAGTTGTAGCGGCGGCTGAAGCGGGTGCAGGTGGGGTGGCCGAGGCATTGGGCGACCAATTTACGCCTGGAATAAACGCAACACGAGGCACCTGTTGACAGCCGTTAGCCTCAAAAATGACATCTGCGCGAATTCGATACGCTTGAGCCAAGTCTCGCCAGGTGCTGCCCTGCGGTACATTGACTCGGACTCCGTTGTAGGGAGGCACGAGAATCTCTGCCCCAACGGGAGCCGTACCGCCTCGCAAAACTGGATTTAACCCCATCAACGTAGCTGGGATCAGGTTGTAGCGCTGAGCCAGACTCACCAGGGTTTCTCCAGACACTACACGATGGCGAGTCAGGCGAGAGAGGGCAGGCGTAGGGCAGAGGGTTTCGCTGGTTTGGGCGATCGCCTCCAATGCTGGCATCCCGACCCCTAATCCAGAAATTACAGTCAATAGCACGAAATAACGATGGATTTGGTGTGACAGGTTCATACGCCATTTAACAAGTCGAGAACTGGAAAAGTACCGCTAAAAGCTTGCCTTACTACTAGGACTTAATACGGTTTAAGAATGTTGCGGGCACAGAGCGTCTGAAACACTCCCAAACTTGCTTGCTTAAACTTGCTTGGCTTTTCGCTTGTCCGCAAGCCCTAATAACAAAACTCCTAAACCGAATCTAACAAAAGTTCAAGCCACGTTACGTGAATGACTCTATCCCTTTAAGAAGCATGTCAGAATTGTAGGTAGACTTCTGAATTCAGCCCCTTATTGTCTAAGTGGAAGAAATTCTAAAGTCTTCTGCATCGGGCGCGGCATTCGTCACAGAATCACAGAATTAAAGGTAAGACCCTAAAACCCTACGCCGTCCGCTGCGTAGGTAGCTCAGGGTTTTAGGGTTCCGTTTTTATTTAGGTTGGACTACCATTATGGCCTCTAAGACTCTGACAACCTGTGCCCTGCTCTTTGTAGCAGGAGGTGCCTTAGGCTGGGTCGGCAATCACTACCTTAAGACAGAGAATCTTAAGCTGAGTCAAGACAACGTACCCGCGTTATTGCCCATACCTGTGATTCAGCCTAGTGTTGTCACGCCTGTAGTGGTCGCTGTGCAATCCAGCAACCGCAACTTTATTGCGATCGCCGTGGAGCGAGTAGGGCCTGCCGTAGTGCGAATTGATGCGTCCCGCACGGTTGGTAATCAGTTGCCCGATGCGCTGCAAAACCCATTCTTTCGGCGTTTTTTTGGAGGCGATCGCGGCGCGCCCTCTGAGCGAATAGAGCGCGGCACCGGGTCAGGGTTTATTGTCAGTCAAGATGGGCAGATTGTTACCAACGCCCACGTAGTAGCCGGAGCCGACACCGTTAGGGTAACGCTCAAAGATGGTCGCGAGTTTGAAGGCAAGGTCGTTGGCGCAGACCCCGTCACTGACGTAGCAGCCATCAAAATAGCGGCAACGACGTTACCAACGGTCACGCTGGGAAGTTCTGAAAACTTGATTCCGGGAGAGTGGGCGATCGCCATCGGAAATCCATTGGGGCTAGACAATACGGTTACGGCAGGCATCATTAGCGCTACTGGGCGCTCTAGCTCTCAAGTCGGCGTACCCGATCGCCGGGTTCGCTTTATTCAAACGGATGCTGCCATCAACCCTGGCAATTCGGGTGGGCCTTTATTGAATGAGCGAGGCGAAGTCATTGGCATTAATACGGCGATTCGCGCCAATGCCCAAGGGCTAGGATTTGCTATCCCAATCGAAACCGCCCGCCGCATTGCCGATCAACTATTCGCCAGTGGACAAGTTGACCACCCCTACTTAGGGATTCAAATGATCGATTTAACGCCAGAACTGCAAACCAAGATTAATCAGGATAACGAGCTAAATGTTCGTCTCACTGTTACCCAAGGTGTGCTGGTAGTGCAGGTGATGGATGGAACTCCAGCCGCTCAAGCAGGTTTAAAGCCAGGAGACGTGATCACCAAAGTCAACGACATAGCCGTCACCGCCTCTTCTGACGTGCAAGACCAAGTGGAGTCTAGCAAAATTGGCAACGTCCTGAAACTTGAGGTGAATCAAGAAGGGAAAACCAAAGTACTTGAACTGCGTCCAACATCCCTGCCAATTGACCAGATAAATTAATGCATCTGATTATTCATCCGTCTGCTGAGGGAGTTGCCGACTGGGCCGCTCGTTACATCCAGCACCGCATTGAGCAAATTGCTCCAACAGCCGACAGGCCATTTGTGTTGGGTTTGCCCACTGGCAGCACGCCGATCAAGCTGTACAGTCGTTTAGTTAACCTGTATCAGCAGGGAAACATTAGCTTTAAACACGTCGTTACTTTCAATATGGACGAGTACATGGGGCTAGCGGATGGGCACCCCCAGAGCTACCACACCTATATGTTCAACAACCTGTTCAACCACATTGACATTCCTAAAGAACAAGTTTTTATTCTCAATGGCAATGCTGCAAATGTGGAGCAAGAATGTCAGCAGTATGAGGATAGTATTAGAGCCTTTGGCGGCGTGGATTTATTTATTGGCGGTGTTGGCGAAGATGGACACATTGCATTTAACGAACCCGGTGCGTCCCTAGCCTCTCGTACCCGTCGCAAGCCTCTAACCCACCGCACCAGAACCGCCAATGCTCGCTTTTTTGACCACGATATTGAACAGGTTCCCAACTATGCATTAACAGTGGGCTTGGCTACCGTGATGGACGCATCCGAGGTGATGATTTTGGTACAGGGAGTTCACAAAGGCGTAGCCCTACAGCACGCGATCGAGGGTGGGATCAACCACTTGTGGCCCATCTCAACGTTGCAACTGCATCCCCGTAGCTTTGTGGTGTGCGATGAGGATGCCACTATGGAGCTAAAGGTAAAAACGGTGCGCTATTTCACAGAATTAGAACAGAATAGCCCGACCTTACCTTAGCTGGTAGTCCTAAATTGGTAAGGATTTTTTGATGCGCGGGCTTCGCCCGCGCATCAAAAAATCCTTACATCAATACCACTACCCCTTAGCTTTACAGCCTGTCTAGACTATTAGCCCAATCGTATTTTGACAAACCCATGTATGCCTTAATTGACTGCACTCTCCACACAGGCTGGGAAGATCTGACGGATTATGCGTTGCTGATTGAGGGCGATCGCATTCTCGACCTGATCCCCACAGCTAAACTCAGCCCTGATCTCCCCACTATTAGCCTCAACGGGTACCACGCTGCACCAGGGTTTATAGATCTGCAACTCAACGGCTGTGGCGGGGTCATGTTCAACGACAGCATCACGGCTGCCACCCTAGATACAATGCACCAAACCAACCTCAAGAGTGGCACCACAAGCTATCTGCCCACACTGATTACGTCACCCGACGCAGATATGCTCAAGGCGATTCAGGTAGTAAAAGATTACCGCCAGCACAACCCCCACACTGTTCTGGGGCTGCATTTGGAAGGCCCCTATCTCAATCAGAAGCGCAAAGGCATCCATAATACAGCCCACATTCGTCCGCTCGATCGCGCCATGCTAGATCAATTGGTGCAAGCGGGTCAGGAGACAATAAAAATGTTGACCCTGGCTCCTGAGATGGTGGAACCAGACGATATTCGACGGCTGGCAGCGGCTGGTATTACGGTATCAGCAGGACATAGCGACGCTACCTATGAACAGGCGATCGCCGGCTTTAACGCAGGAGTCAGCATGGCAACACATCTGTTTAACGCCATGTCACCCTGGTTGGGGCGCAGCCCCGGCATGGTAGGTGCCGTATTTGAACGAGACGAGATCTATGCAGGAATCATTGCCGATGGCTATCACGTCCACTTCAACTCAATTGAGTTAGCGCGCAAGATTAAGCGTGAACGGCTGGTGCTGGTCACCGATGCCACCCCCCCAGCAGGCACTGAAATGCAGTCATTTTGGATTGGTGGACAAGAAGTCTTTCACCACAACGGCAAATGTGTGTCTGCTGATGGCACCTTGGGCGGCTCTGCCCTAACGTTGATAGAAGCCGTTGCCAACTGCGTCCAACACCTAGAACTTCCCTTGTCTGAAGCCCTACGCATGGCATCAAGTTACCCAGCGAAGGCGATCGCCGTTGACGACCGCCTAGGCTACCTTGCCCCTGGCTATCTTGCCAATCTTGCCGTCTTTAACCAGACATTACAGATAGTCGGGGCAATTGATCGAGGCAAATGGACGGGTAAAGATCGTGAGTGACACGCCCCAAAATGTCATCGACTTACTTGCTTTGGAGAGTGGAATTGAGCCGATCAACCGCCTCCGTTAACCTAATGTTAACGTCTGCCAAGTCCGGGCCGAGTGGTTCGGCAGCAGTTTCTTTACGGATAAAGGATGCTGCCCACTTAATCAGTAAATATAGGGCAAATGCAACAATCAGAAAATTGAGCACCGCATTGATAAACAACCCAATATTGGTCGGCCCTAGCTTTAAAGCCTTGAATGCCTCACCAGGTGCCCCAAAAATTACACCCAAAAGGGGCGTAATCATATCGACTACCAACGAGTCAATAATTTTACTGAAGGCAGCGCCAATGATGACACCCACGGCTAGGTCAATGACATTGCCCTTAAAGGCAAATTCACGAAAATCACTTAAAAATCCACCTACGGCTCTACCATGTCGTCGAGTCATGCGTTTTATGTTGCTCCCAATTAATGTCAGTATCAAACGGCGAAAACTTGGAATACGCATTCAGCAAGACGCTGAGCGCCGTTCTAAAAACGGTTAGGCTTTGTGGTTAGTGAGCCAGACATAAACCATCAAGCTGATAACAATTTTCAATTACCTAAACCCCAGTTGTTCTGTGAAACCTGCGCTCCATACAGACCCAAACTTGTAATGATTTTTTGATGTAATGATTTTTTGAAGTGCGGGCAAAGCCCGCACTTCAAAAAATCATTACATCAGTACCTTACCTACGCGGTGTGCAACTTTCTCAAACCTCTTGTGGGATAGCATACTGCCCCTCTAAACTAATCAAGCAAGATGCCTGCTCCACAAGAAACTTGGGGTTTCAGGACTTTTAGTTGCACATTGCGTTTACCTAGAAGTTTAGACGAGTTCGCGAACCCGCTCTTCTATCGTTGTCTCTTCAAACACAGCTTTATAGAGCCATCCTGCCAACAATGCACCCACAATCGGCGCTAGCCAGAATAACCAAACTTGGCTAAATAGTTCCGTTCCAGCAAACAGAGCCACCCCTGTGCTGCGAGCAGGGTTAACTGAGGTATTGGTAACTGGGATGCTGATCAAATGAATCAGCGTTAAGCACAGACCAATAGCAACTGGGGCAAATCCCGTTGGTGCGCGGCGATCGGTAGACCCTAAAATAACCAGCAAGAAAATGAAGGTGAGTACCACTTCTGCAATTAGACAAGCTAGTAAACCATAGCCGCCAGGAGAATGAGCACCAAACCCATTAGTCGCCAGTGGGTTAGATCCAGTCAGCGGTAAGAAGCCTTCGCGACCACTAGCAATAATGTAAATGACACCACCTGCCACAATTGCACCTAACACCTGAGCCACAATGTAAGGTAGCAACTCAGAACCGGGGAAGCGCTTGCCAGCCCATAATCCAAAAGAAACAGCCGGATTAAAGTGCCCACCCGAAATATGACCAAACGCATAAGCCCCCGTTAGCACAGTCAGACCAAATGCTAAAGATACACCCACTAGAGCAATACCGAGAGGGTTTGCATCATTTGCATACGGAAAATTGGCTGCGAGAACCGCACTACCACAACCGCCTAACACTAACCAGAAAGTACCAATAAACTCAGCCAAACACCGTTTTGAAAGTGGCATGTACAAAATCTCCTTTCTTTTGATAGAACCGATAGAACGAAATCGTTGATGGGCTGCCACAATCTGATTCAGCATCTTCAGACATGTAAGCTGGATTGTACACACTCCATCGCGGAAGCCCTTAAGCTGCAACGCTTTTCCGAAACGGGACAAGCCGATACTTCGAAAAAACATTGCATCAAAATCGTTAATTCAATCCCTGACCTGGAGCTGAGTAAAACGTAAGATTTAATCTTAGTTTGGTAGCAGGATATACCCAACGGAGGATAAAAAACAAGTCAATCTAGATTAGAGGAGATTTTTTTATCAAGGAGCGCTAACTCTTGGATTATGAATCCAAAGAGCAGGAGATTAGACAGCAAGCAAGAAGCTGTGCAGGCTGACCCTAGAGAAGGGATGGACGCATCGTTGGTGCAGTCAAAGTAGCTACATAAAATGACTTCTAACGTAATTTACATCACGCTGCGGTGGGATGCTGAACTACAAGGCCAGACTTACGGAGTTGAAAGTTGAATGTAGGGTGCGTATGGCCTGTGCATAAAAATAAGCTCTACCTTTTGGGGTAAGAGCTATGTCATTTGGAAGATTGTGAGAAGATTAAATTTCAATTACTTTATATTGATATGTGGCATTTCCTAACCTTAGGCAAAACCTCTATCGGTTAATGGAAAGTCTCTCAATACGAGGCTTTTAGTGCCCTAGCAAGTGCTTCGCATGATGTAGGAACTACTACATTTATGAGCAAAACATCCTTATTTTCAATCTAGTGGCAGTATGTCTGAAACAAATGGCGTAATGATGCAGTATTTCCATTGGTATATTCCACCCGATGGTAATCTTTGGAATCAATTTGCAGAGTCTGCCGAAACTCTAGCAAAGGTTGGGGTAACTTCAGTTTGGTTGCCTCCAGCCTATAAGGGCACAGGAGGCGGTTACGATGTGGGCTACGGAGTCTATGATTTGTTTGACCTTGGCGAGTTTGATCAAAAAGGCTCTGTGCGTACCAAATACGGCACAAAAGAAGAGTATTTAAACGCCATTAAGGTTGGCCAAAAGGCAGGAATTCGGATTTACGCGGATGCTGTTTTTAACCACAAAATGGGTGCTGACGAAGAGGAAGAAGTTGAAGCTACTCCCTTCAGCATGGACAATCGGAATGAGGCAATTGGAGAGTATCAAACCATCAAAGCATGGACACACTTTACTTTTCCTGGCCGAGGCGATAAATATTCCAGCATGCAGTGGCATTGGTGGCATTTTGATGCAATTGACTACAACGTTTATAACGAATCTGAGAATGCTATTTACTTACTGAAAGGGAAAGAGTTTGCTCGCAATGTTGATCTGGAAAACGGTAATTTCGATTACCTGATGGGTTGCGATCTGGATATCGATCATCCTGAAGTGTGTGGCGAGTTGAAGTACTGGGGAGAATGGTACGTCGATACCACAGGCGTAGATGGGTTTCGGTTTGATGCAGTTAAGCATGTCTCAGCAGACTTTTTTCGCGAGTGGCTAGATCATGTTAGTCACTATGCTCAGCGCGATCTGTTTGCAGTGGGCGAGTACTGGTCTTACGATGTTGAAGCTCTCCATAGCTTCGTTGAAAACACCAACGGCAGAGTGCCATTATTTGATGCGCCGCTGCACTATAACTTCCATGTCGCTAGCACGTCTGGCAATGATTACGACATGCGACAAATTTTTGATAACACCTTTGTTCAGCAGCAACCTGCTTTAGCGGTGACTCTCGTAGAAAATCACGATTCTCAACCGTTGCAGTCACTAGAATCTCTTGTGGAGTCTTGGTTTAAGCCCTTGGCGTACGCTCTCATTTTATTGCGCCGTGAGGGCTATCCCTGTATTTTTTATGGAGATTATTACGGGGCGCACTACAAAGACACTGGCAATGATGGCAATGAGCATGAGGTTTGGATGGAAAGCCATCAGGAGATTATGAATCACCTGCTGTTTGCCCGTCAAACCTACGCCTATGGTGAACAAAACGACTATTTTGACCATGCCAACACCTTGGGTTGGACCCGCCTAGGCGATGACGATCATCCAGGCGGCGTTGCTGTTGTTTTAAGCAATGGAGACGATGGCAGTAAGTCAATGGAAATTGGTCAACCCAATACTACCTACATTGACATCACTGGCTATGTGAGTGAACCCGTCACAACAAATGATGAAGGGTGGGGAGAGTTCCGCTGTAATGGCGGATCTGTTTCTGTATGGGTGCCCCAATAGACGGCTGACCTTTGAAGATTGGTTGTCCGTACACAAAGTAAGTAGTTCGCCCTAAGGATTGCGTACAAAATAAAACCTAATCTTTTTTTGGAAGTGCCGCGCGGAGCGCGGCACTTCCAAAAAAAGATTACAGGTTAATTAATTTGCAATCCTAAGTAAAAATAAACTTTCAAAAGTCGGTAGTGGTATTGAGGTAAGGGTTTTCAGATGGGCGGACTTCGCCCGCCCATCTGAAAACCCTTACAAGTTTAGGACTACCCAAAGGTCTGCGCCGACCACGCAGGAGGTCTAGTGAACAATCAATCTTTCAAGATCAAACCAATGGACGACAGCCTGCCAGCGTAGCGTGCAGGTTGACTACATTACCGATGACGGCGATCGCAGGTGCTTCAAAACCTGTTTCCTCGATTTGCCGCACGATGGTTTCTAGTGTGCCGAGCAATTCTGATTGCTCAGGGCGAGTTCCCCAGCGAACAAGGGCAATTGGCGTATCCAGCCCCAATCCAGCCCTGTGCAGTTGTTGCACAATATAGGGTAGGTTGTGGACACCCATATAGACCACGATGGTTTCACTACCATGGGCGATCGCCTCCCAGTTCACCTCTGGACGGTACTTTCCTGCCGCCTCATGCCCCGTGACAAACGTCACCGACGAGCTGTAGGCGCGGTGCGTAAGCGGAATCCCGGCGTAGGCTGGCGCAGCAATTCCCGATGTTACACCAGGAATCACTTCTACAGGAACACCCGCTTTCACCAGATCCTCCATTTCCTCGCCACCACGACCAAACATAAACGGGTCGCCCCCCTTCAGCCGCACCACAACTGCATGTATTTGCGCCTGATCAATTAACAGTTGGGTCGTGTCGTCTTGCCTCAGCGAATGTCGCCCGCGTCGCTTCCCCGCGTTGATTTTCTCTGCATGGGGGTTAATCATGGCCAAAATCTGCGGGCTAACTAGCGCATCGTAAACCACCACATCGGCGTGCTCTAACAGCGTTTTGCCTTTTAAGGTAAACAATCCAGGGTCTCCAGGGCCAGCGCCAACGAGATAGACTTTGCCAAGGGATTGCTGCATGGGTAGAGGTGATGATAGAGGCAGAAATAGAGAGGTCAACTGGTTGATAAAGCGATCGCCCTAGATTCAGTAGCTGAACGTTACTCTGAACTCCCATTATGAAAGGCACAATCATTTTTGGGAAATTTGAGGAATGAGGCGATCGCTGTTTGGGTAGATCAGACTGACACTTACACCGAAATGCAAGCTTGCCACAGACAGACAAGCATTGCAACTCCTTCTCAATTTAAGACGTGACTCAAAAGTCGAAGGGTATCAGTACCCACCACTATGTAAAAAGAACCTCAGAATCATGCAAAATTCACATATAGGGGTAGCCATGATCAATAGGACGCCTCCCTGTCATTCCCGCGCAGGCGGGAATCCATCTACTCGATAGGTGCCAGCGTCATTCCCGCGCAGGCAGGAATGACGCTGGCATGTCCTAAGCTTTATGACTATGGCTATAACTTTTCTGCGGGAGCCTTACATATTGCACTAAATTCGTGTGGGCTAAATTCTTGGCTTAGTATCTAAAAAGTCCCGTTCCTGTTACTTTGTAGCCTGTAGGTTCTAAGATAGCCGCCGCCGCTTGTTTACCCGAAATGGTCGCGCCTTCCATACTGTCGATGTAGTCTTGCTGCGTGTAGCTACCTGCCAAAAAGAAGTTGGGGATGGGCGTTTTTTGGGCGGGGCGGTAGGGGTCCATCCCAGCATTTTCGCGGTAGAGGGATTGTGCTAGCTTGACGACGTTAGACCAAGTCATCGTCAGGTCGTGCGCCGACGGAAACAGGTCATTTACTTGACTCAGAGCGTGCTGGACGATCTCTTCATTGCTCATTTTGATGAATGGGTCGCCGGGGGTAAGCACCACTTGCATCAAAGAGCCTTCACCCTCGCGGTAGTAATCCTTGGGGCTAGTGAGAGCAAGGTCAGCAAAACAGGAAAAATCAGCATCGGCGCTGTAAAGCAGGTTGTCAAGACCAGCGGCGTGATCGAGCTGGTGGCGCTGCTGGGCATCGCTCAATTCCGTCACCCAGCCATTGAAGCGTAGCTGTACCGTGACTACAGGCACAGCTTCCAGCTTATAAATATTCTCAAACTGAGGCCATTTACGCCATTCAGATGGCAACAGTCGCTGAATGCCGGGAACGTCGCAGGCAGCCAAATAGATGTCGGCAGTAACAGTTTCGGTGGCTTCACCGTTGGCGATCGCCAATCCCGTCACTCGCACGTTTCCATCGTGCTCCTCAAACAAAATTTGGCGGGTCTGACGGCGGGTATGCACCTGAGCACCTCGTGCTTCCAAGTACTTGAGGATGGGAGTATGCAGGTACTCAGCAGGCGACCCGGCTAGCATATTCAGCCGCGACGCGTTTGTTTTGGTGGCAAACATGAGAAAAATAGTGAGCATACAGCGAGCCGAAATTTGCTCGGTGTCAATAAACCCTAAGGCAAGGGCGATCGGGTTCCACATGCGCTCCAGACTGTGTTGAGAGCCACCATGGCTACGAAACCAATCGGCAAAGCTAATGCAGTCGAGTTCTCGAATCCATTTCATTGCCAGATCGTAGCTGACTAAACCGGGCACGATGGGGCTAGTGCCAAGGGCGATCGCATTTTGCAGCTTATCAAGCCACGATAGCTGCCCAGTTGTAAAAAACGCTTTTAACCCATGAAACGGCGCACCCAACAAAAACCGAAAATCAAGCTGGCCAATCTCACCGCCCTTATTAATAAAATTGTGGACGTGTTCTTTAGGCAATAAGTACTGAAACGCACCCACCTTCTGCATTAGGGCAAACAGGTTGTTGTAGTTATTGAAAAAAACGTGCAGACCCATCTCGACGTGGTTACCATCTGCATCGATCCAACTTCCTACCTTGCCACCCACAAACGAGCGAGCTTCAAAAATCTCTACACTGTGTCCGGCCTCTGCTAGCTCCACGGCTGCTGCCAACCCCGCTAGCCCAGACCCAATAATTGCAATCCGCATTCCAGCCTTTCCTGTGAAACCCTTTACATATTTTAATAGAGATTGGACAACAGCATCCGCAGAAGTAACCACCGCTTTTGCAGAAGCGACCTCTTGTGTATAGATTGCTTCCGAGTTCTAAGAGCCGGAAGCCGTTTATAAGGGAGGCGATCGCTCCTCTGGTAATACAAGTGGTAGTACAAGGGAGGCGATCGCCATCAGTGACGAGCGTGCTGAAAGTCAGAAAGCAGCTCGGCTGGTCAATGTGATGGTTTATCCGGGTGATGGTTTATCCGGGTTGACCTAGTTAGTGGACGTACCATTTTATGGGCACTGGGTGATGATATTGTGAGGTTCGGCACGTACTCAACAGCATTCAGCGGTTGAAACGTCAGTTCTATACATAGCAACACGCTACCAGGTTAGGACATTATTTTTCTGAAAGTCGGGCGGAACCGGGCTCTCAGAAAAAATAAGGTTGGACTTAGGCTCGTAACGCTGTAGATTCAGCAGCATTACTGTTTTTAACAGGTGCTCTACATGTAAGGCTAGACAAACTATCAAACTTAGCTGTTTATTTCTACAGTTAAAACCTAATATCTTCATAGACAATTCATAGACCATTCGATATTAGCCATACCATTCGGTTCTAGAGTGATGGCGAGTCATTAGCCCTGTTTTTACTCAAATCTCCACATGCTGAAGCTGCTATCGTTAATTCCGCTGGCTCAAATCTATATGCCAGGGACACCTGCTATTGAACTCCCTCGTATTCAACAGATTGTGGAGCCACAGGAAGTTCGGGTATTGCCAGGACAGCTTGATACTGTGCCGGTGTTTAACAGCAATAGCCCAGAGGTGGTGCAGCAAGAAGGAATTTTACTGTCTACGTTTCCCCCAACTGGGATGCGCGTTCCCACCGCCCATTTGAACTATCCTTTTGAAGGACGGTTTGACATCTTTGCCCATCACATTGCCAGGGGAGTTACCCCCGACGATGCTCGTACATTATTTATTGGTATTTTGGTCTACAACCCCACATCTAGGCCTGTCACGATTGAAGTGAAGCAGGCGGTGAGCTACCTGAGTCAAGAGGCACCCTTCCATGACTTGCCGTCGTATGTAGCGAATGCATCGTCTAGTGTCTTCGCAGGCCCAGGCAGCCGTACAATGGGCGACATTTTGCGGGGGTTGAGTCAGTCCGTCTTGGCGGATCGAGTGGTAGTATCGCCGAGACAAACGCAGTTGCTATTGAGTGAACCTATTCCTCTGCGTAGTTTGGCCTCATTTCGCAATGGAGAACCGCTGCCATTGCTGGCCGAACCAGCGGAGGCCGAGTTAGATGCAGCCGAAGATCAAGACCTATTGGGGACGGTGGAACCGGGAGCGGCTCCCGTTCTTCCCCCTCGCAATCGAGAAATTCCGATTAATGGGCGGACAACTTTGATGTATCTGTCGAGTGATGGCCCTGTTCACGTGGCTAGTTTGGGAATGTTTGGCCGGATTAACCAAAATGGCAGTGAGCGATCGCCCCGAATTAACGAATGGTTGGCCATGTTGCAGCAGGGCAATCTGGCAGGGCCACGCGATCGCGCCCCCACATCGCCTAATTCTCGACGGCTGAATCGGTTTTACTACGGTCGAGTAGCAGGGGTAGCGCAGGGTTCTGAATGGCAAGCGAGTCTAACTGACTCGCCAGAGGTCGATCGTCTAACCATTCCCAAAATGGGGCACTCGGTGTCTTACGCGATTAGTACCGTTGATAGACATACGTTGGGAACTGGGCAAGTTCAAAGCGCGCCGATGCTCGCCCGATATCCGGATACGGCTTACCGCGCCCACGGCAATTATGGTGTTCATTATGACCTGACCTTGCCCCTGTACAACGACACAAACAGCGCTCAGCGAGTGTCTGTCTTGTTTCAAACCCCAATGAAAGATGAAGGGCTACGCGGACAAGCTCTGCGGTTTTTGCGGCCAACCGATCGCCGCATTTTCTTCCGAGGAACACTGCGTCTGCGATATACGAACGATTGGGGTGTATCACAAACGCGCTATGTCCATATTGTGCAGCGCCGGGGGCAGCAGGGAGAACCATTGCTGACGCTAGAGCTACAACGGGGCGATCGCCGATCGGTGCAGGTTGATTTTCTCTACCCACCTGATGCCACACCGCCCCAGGCACTAACCATTCGGACGCTTAACCCCAATGAAATGCCTGTACCCAATAGCCCCTCTACCGAACCTGGGGCTGCTATTACCCTGGAGCGATCGCCTAATTAACCGCTTATACCCTGATGGGATGGAACGTCTAGGATAAGTAGTTCAACCTAAATAAAAACCAAATTCTAGAACCCTGCGCCGCCCGCACAGCGGGCGGCGCAGGGTTCTAGAATCTTATATTTGATTAAGCCCACCTACTTAGTAGCGACTGTAGAATACATCGTAGACCCCTCCGCCAATCCCACGATGAGTGCGCCCGCCGAACCCGACAAAACAAATGCCCATCTTCCGAGTGTCGAAATTCGGGAAATGGATATCGATGACCTCGCCCCGATCTTCCACTTAGGGGAGATTTTATTCACGAGCGATCTCTACCCCTATCTGTATCGCACGTGGGACGAATGGGAGGTGATTGGTATGTACAACACCGATCCAGAATATTGCTTGGTGGCTCAGATTGAACAAGAGTTGGCTGGATTTGTGCTGGGAACGATCATCAGTAAAGCCTCGTGGGTTTATGGCTATATTATCTGGCTAGGAGTTAGTCCTCAGTTTCAGCGGCGAGGGGTCGCCGATAAGCTGGTCGACAAAATTGTAGAGCGGATGATCGAAGAAGGCGTGCGGTTTATGCTGGTAGATACCGACCCTGCTAACGAACCCGCAGTCAAATTCTTTACCCGCAAGGGGTTTGGCAATGCTCGCCGTCACGTCTACCTTTCTATGAACCTCAGCAAGCACGAGTTTTATGGTCGCCTGATTGCCTACGAACGCGACAAAGCCGACCGCGTTCGCCAGCGTCACCCCAAACGCCCTTAGGAGTGAGTTTTGAGTTTTGAATTCTGAGTTAGGCGGTCAACTCAAAACTGATTGAATTCTAAATTCCTTAGTTCAATTGCTGGTAAGTAGTTCAACCTAAATAAGAACCAAATTCTAAAACCCTGCGCCGCCCGCACAGCGGGCGGCGCAGGGTTTTAGAATCTTATATTTAATTACTCTAGATTGGACTAATTGGTTTGCAAAGTTGAGTAAGCAGGATGCCATGAGAAACTTGCTCAACCCCAGCTAGGGATTGAGCCCAATGCACTTGATGGCAACATCCGCGAAGCTAAGCTGCTGTGGGGTTAGAACGCCTCGGTGATTGCTCGGATTGTTTGCGTCGAGAGACTCGTTTTTTGACCGTTGGATAACGAGGACGCGGAGATGGTTGCTGCCCGGTCGCCCGCCCTGGGGATTTACCGCGTCGTTTGGGAGGAGGAGCGGGGGTACCGATGGCGACAAGAATGGTGGCAAATGCTTGTGCAACGCGACCTGGGGAGAGAGAGTCTTGAGGAGACTGCCAGGGT
>Ga0335394_10001818_pt1 | contig 24061 bp, 23 predicted proteins | sample MAT03_FD_205741 | JGI IMG/M metagenome (GOLD analysis project Ga0335394, IMG submission 205741) | Freshwater microbial communities from Lake Fryxell liftoff mats and glacier meltwater in Antarctica - MAT-03 (spades assembly) (version 2) ...
AATCAAGGGCTTACGTGATGTAAGCCCTTTGTATTTGGGCTATAGCCCATCCGTAGCCCAACCGTAGCCCATATTGAGCCCACACATAGTTCAATATTACTAGTCGGCCTGGCGCTTTAGCGAATCGAGTGTTTTGCCACCTTTCTCGCGGATGATTGGTTGAGGAACGTGGAAGCGACGCTGCTGCTCGATGCAGGCTCGGCGAATACAGGAGTGCATGACTCAGATGCCCGCAGCGGCTGGGCAACATGTGAGCCGCGCGCACAGCATGACAGAATGAGCGTTCGTGCGAGGATGGGTATCAATCGTTTCGTCCTTCTGTAACAAGAAGAACGATTTCGATTTTGCGATCACTACAAGACCTTTTTACACATGGCGCGCTCAAAATCCATGCACCATTCTCTCCCGATAATGTTGCATGGATTTTGAGCGCGCCAAGGTAAAAGTTTGCGCACGGCAGATGTATCCGCCCGCTACGGCAGAGAAGAATTTCTTAAGATGGCGGTCTGGATAGCGGCCGGAGTGCTTCTCCAGATTTCGCCGGCCTCAGCAGGTAGGCTGCGAATCGGACGCATTTCTTCGCGCTCGCCGCCACCGGAGTGCCCGCACCAATCGCCCGTGCAGGTCGGCGTCGAGTGAATAGAAGAGAACCGTCACGACCGCGAGACTTGCAAACAAAGCCGGCACCGCGAGCATTACAATTTTCAGGCTGGCTAGGGTCTCGGGCGTCTGCGCCATGTTGGCTGTATAGCCGATCACGGACAGGACCTCACCTAAAAGCCCGGCCGAGATTCCAAGCGAAGCCTTTTGCACGAAACTGATGAATCCGAATGTCGCACCTTCCGCCCGTATTCCGGTTTTCCATTCACCAAACTCTACTGTGTCGGGAATCATTGCCCAAGTGGAAAGGAAGATGGCACCGCTCCCGACGCCAAGGAGCCCGATCAATGGTAACCATACCCGATGATCCAGCGGCGCAAGCCATAGCGCGGCATAGGCCATGAGCGCGATTCCGGCTCCAACAAGGAAGACACGCTGTTTTGAACTGCGCTTCGTTATTTGTGCCCAAACCGGAATGGTGAAGGTGATGCACATTGCATAGATGCCGAGCGCCGGGCCCATCAACTCCTCGCGGCCCAGGCCATACTTCATAAAATAGGGCAATGACTTATTGAAGAACACGGTGGCGATCGAAAACAGCAGGAAAACCCCGCATGCCAGCCAGAAAAAGGTATTGCCCCGGAGCATCGCTATCATTTGCTTGAACGACGGTCGTACTTTTAACGCCACAATACCCACTACTTCGCGCGCGGCGAAGAAGGCGACCAAAATACATATCGCCGCACCGGCTCCATAGATCAGGGCCACGTTGAAGAACCCGGTCTGGCCGCCGCCAAGCGCCTTAACAAGAGGGAAGGTGGCGAATGCCACCAAGACACCAGCCGCCGCCTGCAGAACTAAGCGGAAAGCGGCCAACGAACTCCTTTCACCACTGTCCTCGGTCATGGCTGCGGACAACGCCATGTATGGCATCGACGCGACCGTGTAAACAGTTCGGAAAAGAAAGTGAACAATGACCGCGTAAATAATAAGAGTGGCGCCGCTGAGCCCTGTGGGCAGAAACATTAGCGCCCAGACGATGGCGAGCGGTGCTGCACCCCAAAGCAAATAGGGTCGGTAACGACCCCACCTGCTCTGCGTCCGGTTGGCGATCGCGCCCATTACAGGATCGGTTAAAGCATCCCAAACCACCGCTGCGCCGAATACCCAACCCGCCGTTGCTGGCGGCAGCCCGAGTACGTCGGTGTAGTAATACAGCAGGAACTGACTTAGCGTCAGAAACAGTAGGCCGAAACCTAGGTCTCCAACGCCATACCCAAACTTGCGCCCGAAGCCGAGCGGCCTAGGTACATGGGATTCGCTACGTGGAACGGAGGCCAATTCAGGGGCGACAGTAACGGTCATCAGATGCTCCAGGCGAGTCAAGCGGAACGGGCAATAAAATATTCGAGATGCCACCGGTCACATTGCCGTTTTGCCCCATGGCCCTCATTACCAACTACGGAAGTGGGCTCAAGCCTATCGTGGCAAATACCTACGTAAGGCGTGTTCCAAAGCGCGCGTCACGTTGTCACGCTCATTACGGTGATTTGCCGTCACGGCAGTTGTGGGCCATCGTAGCCTTCGATAATAACCAGGTCCGCAGTGGATGCCGGCTGCCTTAACTTGATCGCCGCCTGATATTCGGGCGAGTTCCAACAATCAAGTGCTGCCTGATAGGATGGAAATTCGATAACGATGTTTCGGGAACGACTCGCACCTTCCGGCGCTTCAAACTGCCCCGCGCGTACCAAGAAATGGGCAGAAAATTTCTTGAGCGGGCCCGAATTTGCCGCCACGTACTTCATATACTGTTCCGAGTCCGAAACATCAACCCGTGCAATCCAGTAGCCCTTTGCCATCCAAGTCTCCCCTCAAAGAAAAGCATGAACCAGTGAAGAATTAATCAGCATCGACGGTCACGCTCCGGTAGCCACACTGAAAAATCACGGGGAGTTCGGGTGACATGTGAATTCAGTCATGCAAAAGCCTGGATGCCGGTCTGCGCCCGCCCCAGGATCAGCGCGTGGATATCGTGCGTGCCTTCGTAGGTGTTGACCGCTTCCAGGTTCATCATGTGGCGGATGACGTGGAACTCGTCGGATACGCCGTTGCCGCCGTGGATGTCGCGAGCCACGCGCGCAATCTTCAGCGCCTTGCCGCAGGAATTGCGCTTGACGATGGAAATCATTTCCGGTGCCCAGTTGCCTTGGTCGATCAGGCGTCCGACCCGCAGCACCGACTGCAGGCCGATGGTGATCTCAGTCAACATATTGGCGAGCTTTAGCTGAACCAGTTGGGTGGCCGCCAGCGGGCGGCCGAATTGCGGGCGGTCCAGTGCGTACTGGCGCGCCGCGTGCCAGCAGAATTCCGCCGCGCCCAGCGCACCCCAGGCGATGCCGTAGCGTGCCTTGTTAAGGCAGCCAAACGGGCCGGCAAGGCCTCGGGCCTCGGCCGAGGGCAGCAGATTGGCTTCGGGCACCAGCACATTGTCCATCACGATTTCGCCGGTAATCGAGGCGCGCAGCGAAAACTTGCCCTCGATCTTGGGGGCGCTGAGCCCCTTCATACCTTTTTCCAAGATGAAGCCCCGAATCACGCCGCCATCGTCCTTGGCCCATACCACGAACAGGTCCGCGATCGGCGCGTTGGTGATCCAGGTCTTGGTGCCGCTCAGAAGGTAACCCTCGGCGACCTTTTTCGCCCTGGTCACCAAGCTGCCGGGATCCGAGCCGTGGTTGGGTTCGGTGAGGCCGAAGCAGCCCAGCCATTCGCCCGAGGCGAGCTTGGGCAGGTACTTCTGGCGCTGCACCTCGGAGCCATAAGCGTGGATCGGATGCATCACCAGCGAGGATTGCACGCTCATTGCCGAGCGGTAGCCCGAATCGACGCGTTCGACTTCGCGCGCGATCAGGCCGTAGCACACGTGATTGACCCCGGCGCAGCCATAGCCCTCGATGGTGGAGCCCAGAAAACCCAGCGCGCCCATTTCGTTCATGATCTCGCGGTCGAACTTCTCGTGGCGGTTCGCCATCAGCACGCGCGGCATCAGCTTTTCCTGACAGTAGGCATGCGCGACGTCGCGCACCTGGCGCTCGTCGTCAGTGAGTTGGTCGTCGAGGAACAGCGGATCGTCCCACTTAAAATGTGCTTTCGGCAACGTCGTTGCCTCCCCAAGCTTGTCCGTCATTGGCGTTCAATGCGCATAAATATCAGAACGGATAAGCGTGCGCATTTTCGCGGATAGTGATCCACTGCCACTGGGTAAATTCCTCCCAATTCGCCGGCCCGCCGTGCCGGCCGCCGTTGCCGGACGCACCGCGGCCACCAAAGGGGATATGCGGTTCGTCGGCAACCGTCTGGTCATTAATATGAATCAAGCCGCAATTGAGTTTGTTGGCAAGCGACATGGCGCGTCCGTATGACTTGGAAATGATGCCGGCGGACAACCCATACGCGGTATTGTTGGCCAGCGCCAGCGCCTCGTCATCGCTGTCGAACACGACAACCGAGGCAACCGGTCCGAATACTTCTTCTTCAAATGAGCGCATGCCCGGTTTGACTCCCTCGAGCACAGTAGGGCGGTAAAATAACTCTTCGTAGCTGCCGCCTGCGCGCAATTTTGCGCCTGCGGCAACCGTGTCCTTGACGATGCCGTCGATGTGATCAAGCTGTCGCTTGCTGATGATCGGACCCAGCGCAACCTGTCCGGTTGCCGGATTGCCAACCGGGAGATGATTTGCCTTTTCGGCGAGTTTCGCCGTCAGCGATTCCGCAATATTCTTGTGCACGAGGATGCGGCCAGATGACATGCAAATCTGCCCCTGATGCAGGTATGCGCCCCAGGCGGCATTCGATGCCGCGATATCAATGTCCGCATCGTCGAGGACAATCAGCGAATTCTTGCCGCCGAGTTCCAGAGTGACTTTTTTCAGGTGTCTGCCGGCGAGTTCACCGACCTTGCGACCGGCCGCAGTGGAACCGGTAAACGAAATCATCGCGACGTTCGGGTCCGAGACCAAGGCCTCGCCAACCGCCCCGCCGCCGGGGAGCACATGCAGGCAGCCTTCCGGCAAGCCGGCTTCCTGAAAAATTCTCGCAATCAGGAAGCCCCCGGTTATCGGCGTCTGCGGGTCGGGCTTGAGCACCACGGTATTGCCGGTCGCCAGCGCCGGCGCGACCGCACGAATGGAAAGAATGAGAGGAAAGTTGAATGGCGAAATCACGCCAACCACGCCGTGCGGCAGGCGGCGGCCGATGCTCATCCTTCCGGGATTACTGGGAAGCAACAGGCCATGCGGCTGCGTAAGCATCGCGGCGGCCTCATGCAGAATCCCGATCGCTGCGTTGAGCTCCACCTGTGCTTTCGGCGGGATCGATCCGGTTTCGCGAACTATCCAGTCCGTCAACTCCGCCATGTTTTCGCCGATAAGCCGCGCGGCCGTGCGGAAAATGCCTGCGCGTTCCTCGTATGGTTTGGCGACCCAAGCAAGCTGCGCCTTGCGCGCATCAGCCGCCGCCTTGACGACGTCGGCTGCCGCGGCATTGCCTACCGTGGTGAGTACATGTCCCGTAGCCGGCTCCAATACTTCCAGCTTGCCGGCCGTGGCGGGTATCCATTGACCGCCAAACAGCTTTCCATCCCACGTATCCGTATTCAAGAAATTCGCCATTCTGTACCCCTCCTCTCGATTAGGTGGCACCACATGACCACCAAACCCGCGCCGGCACTTTGTTGTGGCAGTTGGCAGGAAACTGTGGAATCGCGACGCCAGCCGATGCGGTGCCGCGCGATCTCCCGGTCTGCCGGTTTCGGCCACCGAAGCATGAACAGTAGCAATTTTTAATTGATATGTCAATATTTTAGGCTTAAACTTACTTCCGTGCCAATTCGTTGGCGGTAAATGCGAGAGGGAAAAGTGCGGATTGTCTGTATAGGCGGTGGACCTGCAGGGTTGTACTTCGCGATCCTGATGAAAAAACTGGATCCGGGACATCAGATCACCGTGATTGAACGTAATCGTCCACACGACACTTTCGGATGGGGCGTGGTGTTTTCCGACCAAACCATGGACAACATGCGCATCTGGGACCCGGAAACTGCGGCCGCGGTCAACGGCGCGTTCAATCACTGGGATGACATCGAGGTGTCTTTCAAGGACACGGTGATCCGCACCAGCGGCCACGGTTTCGTCGGCATCGGACGCAGGAAGCTGCTCAATATATTGCAGGATCGGGTAGCCGAGCTCGGCGTCGAGCAGATATTCGAGAGGGAAGTTGAGTCGGACGAGGAATTCCCGGATGCAGACTTGATCGTCGTTGCCGATGGCGTGTCGTCCAAAATCCGCAAGAAATACGAAACCGTTTTCAAGCCGGACATCGTGGTTCGGCCGAATCGCTTTATCTGGCTCGGGATCGAGAAGACGTACGACGCCTTCACTTTCCTTTTCGAAAAAACCGAGCACGGCTGGTTCCAAGCCCACATCTATCAATTCGATGGCAATACCTCGACCTTCATCGTCGAGACGCCGGAACATGTATGGAAGGCGCACGGCATCGACCGCTTCGACCAGGACCAATCCATCGCCTTTTGCGAGCGGTTGTTTGCCCGGCACCTCGGTGGCAGCAAACTGATGACGAACTCGCGTCACTTGCGAGGCTCGGCGTGGCTCAACTTCCAGCGCATCACCTGCCAGCAATGGTCACTGTACAACGGCAGAAGTCATGTCGTCTTGATGGGGGACGCGGTGCATACCGCGCATTTTGCAATTGGCGCGGGCACCAAGCTAGCCATCGAGGACGCGATCGAGTTGACACGATTGTTTCGCGACCAGGGCGGCGCGGCCGACCGCACCCACGCCCGCCTCGACGAACTGCTAGTGCGCTACCAGCAGGCGCGCAACCTCGATGTGCTGCGCCTGCAGAATGCGGCCTGGAACGCCATGGAGTGGTTTGAGGCCGTCGACAGCCGTTACGCAGATACGTTGGAACCCGAGCAATTTGTCTATTCCCTGCTCACGCGTTCGCAGCGCATATCGCACGAAAATCTGCGCTTGCGGGATAAAGCGTATGTCGCCCGCGTTGAGGCGTGGATCGCCGCCCGCAGCGGTCTCACGCAGGCCGCCGTCCCGCCCATGCTCACGCCCTTCAAACTGCGCGAACTCGTCATTCCCAACCGCGTTGTCGTGTCACCGATGGCGATGTACTCGGCCGACGACGGCACTCCGGGGGACTTCCACCTAGTACACATGGGAGCACGCGCCCTTGGAGGCGCAGGTCTCGTATATACCGAGATGACCTGTCCCTCGGCCGATGCCCGGATTACCCCGGGCTGCGCGGGCATGTACAAGGAGGAACATTGTCTTGCTTGGGCGCGGATCGTTGATTTCATCCAACGCAACAGTAATGCCAAAGTTGCGCTGCAACTCGGGCATGCCGGCCCCAAAGGTTCGACGCAACTGGGTTGGAACGCAGCCGACGAGCCGCTCACGGAGGGCAACTGGCCGCTCGTCGCCGCGTCGAAAATTGCTTACGGCACGCAAAACCAGTTGCCGCGCGCGATGACCCGCGACGACATGGAACGCGTCACCGCCGACTTTGTGCGCGCCGCGCAATGGGCGGATGAAGCCGGTTTCGATCTTCTTGAGCTGCACTGCGCCCACGGCTACCTGCTCTCGAGTTTCCTGTGCCCGCTGACCAACGCCCGCCTCGACGAGTACGGCGGCACCGTCGAAAATCGCGCGCGCTATCCGTTGGAAGTATTTCGCGCCGTCCGCGCCGTGTGGCCCGCGTCAAAGCCGTTGTCGGTGCGCATCTCCGCCCACGACTGGGCACCCGACGGCAATACGCCCGATGACGCTGTCGGCATTGCGCGCCTGTTCAAGCAGGTGGGCGTTGATCTGATCGATGTATCTTCGGGTCAGACAACGCGCAACGCAAAGCCCACCTATGGCCGGATGTATCAAACGCCTTTTTCCGACCGCATACGTAATGAAGTCGGCATCGCGACCATGGCTGTGGGTGCAATTTTCGAGGCGGACCATGTCAACAGCATTATTGCCGCAGGTCGTGCCGACTTGTGTGCTATTGGCAGGCCGCACCTCGCAGACCCCGCCTGGACCCTCCATGAAGCCGCGCGCATCGGTGTCCACGACATTGCATGGCCTAAGCAATATCTCTCCGGCAAGGATCAGCTAGAACGAAATCTCGCCCGAGCCGCCGACAATGCCAAGGTGCCATCATGAGCGAGCCCCTTTCTGGACAGCACGCCGTCGTGACAGGCGGAGGCCGCGGAATCGGCGCATCGATAGCGCTCGCCTTGGTGCGCAAAGGCGCAAACGTGACGCTGCTGGGACGCACCGCCGCCACGTTGCGCGACCAGGTCAGACACCTGCGCGAAGAAGTTCCAAGTGCGAAAGTGCAAGACATTTTGGCCGATCTCGGTGATGCGGACTCGATTGAGGGTGCCTTTGCGGCGGCCAAACGTGGCTTCGGTGGCGTGGACATTCTGGTTAACAACGCTGGGCAGGCGGCGAGCGCGCCGATTGCGAAGACCAATCTCGATCTGTGGCGACAAATGCTGGAAGTCAATCTCACCGGCACCTTTCTTTGCATGCAGTCCGTGCTCCCGGGCATGCGCCAGCGCAAATCAGGACGCATCATCAATATCGCGAGCACCGCTGGACTCGTCGGTTACCGCTACGTGGCCGCGTACTGCGCGGCGAAACACGGGGTGATCGGCTTGACGCGAGCCGTGGCGCTGGAGGTCGCTACCGAAAACATCACGGTGAACGCAGTATGTCCGGGGTATACGGATACGGACATGGTGAACGACACGGTCGCCAATATTGTCGCAAAAACCGGACGCGGGGAAAACGAGGTCCGCGCGGGGCTTGCCAGCAGCAACCCGCAGAGGCGGTTGGTGCGTCCGGAAGAAGTTGCCAACGCCGTTCTTTGGCTTTGTCTACCTGGGAGCGCGGCGATGAATGGCCAGGCACTATCAATTTCCGGAGGGGAGGTAACGTGATGATGATTGACAATCTCCAGTCGAACGCTGCACCGGACAGCATTGACCAGGAAACCCGCGTCAACCAGAAAGATCACCAAGCGCTGCGCCTGTGGCTGCGATTGCTCACGTGCACCAACACGGTGGAAGCGCAGATCCGCAGTCGGCTTCGCGTCGAATTCGATACCACTCTGCCCCGTTTCGACCTTATGGCCCAGCTCGAGCGCAACCCGGCCGGGCTCAACATGCGTGAACTTTCGAATCGGTTGATGGTAACCGGCGGCAACGTTACCGGAATCACTGAGCAGCTTCGAAACGAGGGTCTGGTCACTAGGGAAAGCGATCTCAACGACCGCCGTAACAATACCGTCAAGCTCACGCCAAGCGGAAAGAAGCTTTTCGCCAAGATGGCCCGTGCCCACGAACAGTGGGTCATTGAATTGTTTGCGGGCCTCGCACCGACCGAGCAGGAACAGTGCTACCTGCTGCTCGCTCAGCTAAAGGCGCACATGCTGCAGATGGAACTCACCGTGAGCGAAGACAAGGGGGGCTCAAAATGAGCGATAACGCTGCGACGGGACTTGGCGAAGGAGCGCGTTACAAGGCGGCGGACTATTCCGCGCGGCATTTCCAATGGGACGTGTCGGGCGCGGTGGCGACCATCACCCTCAACCGTCCGGAACGCAAAAACCCGCTTACCTTTGCAGCCTATGCGGAACTGCGCGACCTGTTTCGTATGCTGCATTACTCCATTGATGTCAAATGCGTGATCATTCAGGGTGCTGGCGGAAACTTTTGCTCCGGCGGTGACGTGCACGAAATCATCGGCCCGCTGACCAGAATGGCGATGCCGGAACTGCTCGCGTTTACGCGCATGACCGGCGATCTGGTCAAGGCCATGCGGGCCTGTCCCCAGCCGCTGGTCGCCGCTGTGGACGGCGTCTGCGCCGGGGCCGGCGCAATCATCGCCATGGCATCTGATATGCGACTGGGGACCCAGCGCAGCAAGATCGCCTTCCTATTCTCCCGGGTCGGACTCGCGGGATGCGACATGGGTGCCTGCGCCATCCTGCCACGCATCATCGGGCATGGTCGAGCTTCCGAGTTGCTGTTTACCGGACGCTCGATGGGCGGCGATGAAGCTTTGCAATGCGGATTTTTCAACCGCATCTGCACGCCGGACGCCGTGTTGGACGAGTCCACGAAACTCGCCGCCGAGCTTGCCAGCGGACCCACTTTTGCGCATGCCATGACCAAGACAATGCTGCATCAGGAATGGGCCATGGGCATCGATCAGGCAATCGAAGCTGAAGCCCAAGCGCAGGCAGTTTGCATGGCAACCCAGGATTTCGCGCGCGCATTTAACGCGTTCGCCGCCAAGCAGAAGCCCCAATTTGAAGGTAACTGAGTGCAAGGCATGAATCACCAAGAGCATTTGCTGTGGCCGTTTTTTGAAGAGCGGCACCGAATCCTAGCGAGGGAACTCGAGGGGTGGGCAGCGTCACAGGATATCGCCCACCAGACACACGACGTGGACAGCTTGTGCAGGGAATGGGTGCGCCGGCTGGGCAACGCGGGCTGGCTGCGGCATGCCATCGGCGGCACGGCGTACGGCGGACTCGCCGACGCAATCGATACGCGCGCTATTTGCCTGATCCGCGAAACACTGGCGCGCCACTCAGGCCTCGCAGATTTTGCATTTGCAATGCAAGGCTTGGGCTCGGGCGCAATCTGCCTGCACGGAAGCAGCGAGCAAAAGCGCGCGTACTTACCAAGGGTCGCAAGCGGAAATGCCATCGCCGCGTTCGCACTGTCCGAGCCCGACGCTGGTTCTGACGTCGCGGCGCTCTCTTGCGGCGCCGCCCGCGATGGTGACGGGTTTGTATTGAACGGCAGCAAGACTTGGATCTCGAACGGCGGCATCGCCGACTTTTACGTTGTGTTCGCTCGTACTGGCGAAGCGCCCGGCTCGCGCGGGATCTCGGCCTTCATTGTTGACGCGGAGACTCCGGGATTCAGCATTGCCGAGCGCATCCACGTCATTGCGCCGCACCCACTCGCGACCTTGCGCTTTGAAAACTGCCGTCTGCCGCGATCCGCGCTGGTCGGCGCGGCGGGGCATGGCTTTAAGATCGCCATGCAAACCCTCGACGTGTTTCGCACTTCCGTCGCCGCTGCAGCTCTGGGATTCGCCCGCCGCGCGCTGGATGCGGCGCTTCTGCGCGCGACGACGCGCAAGATGTTCAATCAAACCTTGGGCGAGTTCCAGATCACTCAGTCCAAGCTCGCGGACATGGCGACCGGTATAGACGCGGCCGCACTGCTCACATACCGCGCGGCGTGGCAGCGCGACGGCGGGCGCGGCGTCACGCGAGAGGCCGCAATGGCGAAGATGACAGCAACCGAGACCGCACAGAAAGTCATCGACGCGGCGGTGCAAATGTGGGGCGGACTGGGCGTGGTATCGGGAAATACCGTCGAATGCCTGTATCGCGAAATCCGCGCGCTCAGAATTTACGAGGGTGCTACCGAGGTCCAGCAGTTGATTATCGCGCGCGACTTACTGAAGGCCGTGCGGGAACATTCAGAGAAAGGAATATAGATGCCGTCAATACCCAAGTACACCGCGCATGTGGATACCTTTGCCTTCGACAATCTGCCGCCACAGGACCAGTGGCCGGAATTCATATTCGAATTGCCGGATTTGCATTTCCCCGAGCGCCTGAATTGCGCCACCGAGCTCCTCGACAATGCGGTCAATGCTGGATTCGGCGAGCGCCCCTGCATACTCGCGCCGGGGATACGCTGGACTTATGCCGACCTTCTGGCGCGGGCGAATCAGATCGCCAACTTGCTGGTTGGCGAATTGGGCTTTGTTCCGGGCAACCGCGTGCTGCTTCGCGGTGCCAACAGCCCGATGATGGCCGCTTGCTGGTTCGCGGTGATCAAGGCGGGGGGAATTGCGGTCGCAACGATGCCGCTGTTGCGTGCCAAGGAACTGACCGAGACCGTAAATTTGGCGCATGTTGGGCTCGCACTATGCGAGGCCGCGCTTGCGGAAGAGCTCACTCTTGCACTTCCCGAATGTCCCACTTTGCGACAGACGCTGCACTTTGGAGACGGCCAGGCAAGTGTGCTCGAAACGCGAATGGCAGGCATGCCAACGACGTTCAACAACGTGGAGACTGCCGCCGACGACACCTGCATGATCGCTTTTACCTCGGGCACCACAGGCAAACCCAAGGGCACCATGCATTTTCACCGCGACGTTATGGCGGCATGCAAATGTTGGCCAATTTCCATCCTGCGTGCGAATAGTGACGATATTTTTATTGGCAGCCCACCGCTTGCATTCACCTTCGGTCTCGGTGGCCTGCTCCTTTTCCCGATGTGTATCGGCGCATCGACCGTCCTACTGGCAAAGGCCTCACCAGAGTCCTTGATCGCGGCGATTGCGGAGTTCCGTGCCAGCATCTGCTTCACCGCGCCTACATCTTACAGGGCGATGGCGAGCCTCGCAGAAGATTCCGACATTAGCTGCTTACGCAAATGCGTATCGGCCGGCGAAGCTCTGCCCGCTGCCACTCGCAAGCTTTGGAAAGAAACCACCGGGATCGAGATTATCGACGGCATAGGCGCCACTGAGATGTTCCATATATTTATTTCGGCAGACGAGGAGCACGCGCGGCCGGGTGCCACCGGCAAACCGATCCCTGGCTACCGCGCCTGCATCGTCGACGACGCCGGTAGGGAATTGCCGGGCGGCAGCGTGGGCAAGCTCGCGATCAAGGGCCCTACAGGTTGCCGCTACCTTGCCGACAGCCGACAGCAGAACTACGTGAAGAACGGCTGGAATCTGACCGGGGACGCCTATCTGGTGGACGACGATGGCTATTACGTCTACCAGTCACGCACCGACGATCTCATCATTTCCGCCGGATACAACATCGCGGGGCCGGAAGTTGAGGGCGCGTTGCTGATGCACACCGACGTTGCCGAGTGCGCTGTGGTGGGAGTTCCGGACGTGGAGCGCGGACAGATAGTCAAGGCATTCGTGGTGCTTCGGTCGGGTGCCTTCGAATCCACCGCGCTTGCAAGCGAACTGCAGGCTTTTGTGAAGAAAACCATCGCGCCCTACAAATACCCGCGCGCGATTGAATTCAGGAAATCTCTGCCGCGCACGGAAAACGGCAAACTGCAGCGCTTTAAGTTACGTGAGAACGCATGAGTCGCCGTGCTGAACAGGAGGCGCACAGCCTCGCGCATTCAGCGCCTGCCCGATGGCCCGAATTCGTCCGCTCCAAGTTGATCCGCTTCGGACATTGCGACCCGGCGGGGATCGTGTTCTATCCGCAATACCTGATTATGATTAACGAAGTAATTGAAGACTGGTTTGCGGAAACGCTCAAGTCGGGCTTTGTCGAGCTACACCAAAGGCGCCACATCGCGGTTCCCACAGTTCATTTTGAATGCGACTTCGCGCGGCCGAGTCGGTTTGGCGACGTGGTCGATTTTCGACTTGCGGTGACGGGCGTGGGCGGAAGTTCACTCTCGCTTGAGGTGCTTGTCGCGTGCGCCAGCGAGAAACGCCTGACCGCCGCCGTCGTGCTTGTCTTCATGTCGCTAAAAACTTCACGTGCCATTCGCATTCCGGATGACATTCGGCTTCAAATCGACTCTCAAAAACTGGCAGAGAACCCATGAGCGGCAAACACGACCCAGGAACCGAAATACTGCAACCCCTAGGCTGGCTGCGGCCGAAAGGCTACGCCAACGGAATCGCCACGGAGGGCCGCTTAGTGTTTGTAGGTGGCCAAATCGGCTGGAACCACGAATGCAAGTTCGGGACGAAAGAATTTGCCGGTCAGGTGCGGCAGGCACTGCAAAACGTCGTCGCCGTTCTGGCAGAGGCAGGCGCGAGGCCCGAACATATTGTGCGCATGACCTGGTACGTCACGAGCAAACGGGAGTACGTGTCTTCCTACAAGGCGATCGGTGTGGCCTACCGCGAGGTGATCGGACACCACTATCCAGCGATGTCGGCGATCGAGGTTTCTGCATTGATCGAGGACGATGCCAAAGTCGAGATCGAGGCGACCGCCGTGATCCCGCGCACTGTGCAAAGTTAGCAGGCAACTTGATGCGAGCCGTCTCGCATTTCTGTCCAAACGAGAGTTTTCATTTATATGCCAAAAATCACCTTCATTCATGCCAATGGGGCGCAGGAAACGGTCGAAGTGGAGGCCGGAAACAATGTCATGCAGGGAGCGATTGCCCATCGCGTGCGCGGCATCCTCGCCGAATGCGGCGGCGCGGCGATGTGCGCGACATGCCACGTATACGTGGATGAGCCATTTGCCGCCCGCTTTCCGCGGATCACGGACGCTGAAGATGCGATGCTGGACAGTACCGTGTGTGAGCGGAAAGCGACAAGCCGCCTTAGTTGCCAGCTAGTGATCGGCTCCGAGCACGATGGGCTGGTGGTAACGCTGCCCGCCCAACAGATCTGATGGGACAGCCGTCCGTCGTCATCGTCGGCGCCGGCCAAGGCGGGTTTCAGGTCGCGGCCTCCCTGCGCGATGAGGGGTTTGGCGGCCGCATTGTGATGGTGGGGGAAGAACCCCCGCACCCATATCAACGCCCACCGCTTTCCAAGACTTATCTTATCGGCAAGACTAGTGCCGACGCACTCCTTCTGCGGCCCAGAGATTATTTTGCCGCTCAGGACATCGAGCTCCGCTGCGGCGAGCGTGTAGCGTTTATCGACCGCGCGCACCAGAAAATCGGCGTCGCATCCGGCCTGGAGATTGCCTATGATCACCTCGTGCTGGCGACCGGCGCGCGCCCGCGCACTTTGGATGTTCCTGGCGAGACTCAAGACGGCGTACTGTCATTGCGGACGCTCGCCGATGCCGACCGTCTGCGCGCGCAACTTCGGGGAGTGCAAGACATCGTCGTCGTGGGCGCCGGGTTCATCGGGTTGGAATTTGCGGCGATTGCGCGCCAGTTCGGCGCGCGTGTTCATATTATCGAGATCGCCGACCGGCCGATGGCGCGCGCCGTATCTGCAGAGACGGCGCACTTCTTCTGCTCCGCGCATCAAGCCCAAGGCACCCAATTTTCATTCGCGACGCATTTGACAAACATTATTGCCGGTGCTGGCCGTGTCGCCGGTGTCGAAACCGGCGACGGTCGCCAGCTGCGGGCGGATCTGATCGTTGTCGGCGCGGGCGCGACGCCGAACACGGAACTCGCGTCAGCAGCAGGTCTGGCCGTGCTGAATGGCGTCGTGGTCGATGAAAACCTGCTCACCGAGGATCCGGCCATTTCTGCAATTGGTGATTGCGCCAACTTCCCGTCGTCTGTGGATGGACGCCGACAGCGCCTGGAGTCGGTGCAAAACGCGGTGGATCAGGCGCGCTGCGTGGCCGCAAGATTGGCCGGATTCGCCGCTCGATTCGACAAGACGCCTTGGTTTTGGAGCGATCAGGGCGATCACAGATTGCAGATTGCCGGCATCACGGCCGGGTATGACACGTCGATTGTGCGAGGCGATATATTGACGGGCAGATTTTCGGTTTTCTGCTTCCGCCGCGGAACGCTGCTCGGCGTTGAGTCGGTCAATCGGCCTGCCGACCACATGGCCGGTCGCAAGCTGTTGACGCACAAGCTGCCGTTGACGCACGAACAGGCCGCAGACGGGGCATTTGATATCTCATCCTATGCGGCAGGGCGCATGCACTGAAGGCTGCGGCACCCGTGCGGCGCGGTTGCGAAAACGCCGGTACAACCCTCAGATCCCCTGCCGACCTGTGAAGTGGCACGCGGCAAAGTGAATCCGATCCGTAGCTTCACCGACAGCTGCGAGTTCGGGCGCGGACTCATGGCACTGACGCGCTGCCAGAGGGCAGCGGGGAGCAAACTGGCAACCGGACGATTCGGCGTCCACCGACTCCCGGTCCACAAGGGGCGGGGATTCCCGCTTATTCACCGCGAGCTTGGGCGATGCTGCGACCAAGGCGCGCGTATAAGGATGCTGCGGCGAAAACAGCACTTCCTCGGTGAGCCCCGACTCAACCACGCGACCCAGATACATCACCACGACACGTGTCGTCACGTGACGCAGAATGGCAAGGTCGTGCGCAATCATGAGGTAGGCCAAACGGCGCTCTTCCTGCAGATCGAGCAGCAGATTGAGAACCTGACTGCGAACAGAAACGTCCAGCGCTGACACCGGTTCGTCCAGAACCAGCATCCGCGGGCGGACGATCAGCGCGCGCGCGAGCGCGACGCGCTGCTTTTGGCCGCCGCTAAGTTCATGCGGAAAGCAATCGCGCATCCCGAGTGGCAACCCGACCCTGTCCAGCAGTTCATCAATGCGGAAGTCGACCTCTGCGCGACCGACGCTGCTTTGCTGCACGATTAGAGGCTCCGCGATGAGATCGCGCACGCGCATTCGGGGATTAAGGGCCGAGACGCTGTCCTGGAACACGGCCTGCACATCGCGCCGGTAGCGCATGAGCGTTTCATCCGAGGCGTTGGCGATGTCCTCACCGTCGAAAAGGATTTGGCCGGATGTGGGCGGCAAGAGCCGAAGTGCCATCCGGGCGAGCGTGGTTTTTCCGCTCCCGCTTTCCCCCGCGATGCCAACCGATTCGCCAGCGCCGATTTCAAGCGATACGCGATCCACCGCAGGGGCTTGCGTCAATCCTCGTTGCGAGCGATGGCGACCAGCAAACAACTGGCTTACGTTCCGAAGCTCTAGCAGCGCGCGTTTCATCAGCCTGGCAGACCCGTGTCGGAAGCCGGTTCCAGCGACCTCGCCGGCAGCGAACCTGCGGACGCACCATCCTCCCGGTCGTTCTCGGGAACGTGCAGCCAGCAAGCGACGGTATCGCCGTTGCTGTAGCGCAAGCTCGGCGGATATTTTGTCCGGCATATTTCGCTCGCGAAGTTGCAGCGCGGTGCGAACCGGCATCCCGCCGCCCGAGAACTGGCATCGGGAGGTTCGCCGGGAATATGGAATAGCCTCCGCATGCGCGGCCCCTGCAAATGCGGCACGGCTTGCAGCAGGGACTGTGTATAGGGGTGTCTCGGAGAAGACAAGAGCTGGCGTACAGATGCCAATTCTACGATTCGCCCGGCGTACATGACCGCCACTCGGTCACAGGTTTCAGCGACGATTCCTAGGTCGTGCGTGACCAGCAACAGGCTCATATTGTCGGCGCGCCGCAATTCGTCCAGCAATCCGAGAAAGCGCGCCTGGGTGGTGACGTCGAGCGCCGTGGTGGGCTCGTCGGCGATCAGCAACTTGGGTCGGCGTGACATGGCAATGGCGGCGCTCACGCGCTGCCGCATGCCGCCACTGAATTCAAACGGGTAGGCGTCAAGGCGATTCTTCGCATCGCGTATGCCGACGCGATCCAACGCGCCCCATGCGCGCTCGCGCAACACCGCGCGGCTTTCTCGAGGATGCGACATGCGCAGCGACTCGATTAACTGGTTTCCGATGGTAAGTACCGGGTTCAAGGAGTTCATAGGGTCCTGGAAGATCATGCCAATCCGGCTCCCTCGAATGTGCCGCATTTGGGACAAGTCTTTTTGCATGAGATCTTCGCCTTCAAATACGACCTCTCCGCCCTCGATAACCGCAGCCGGACGCGGCTCGATGCGCATGATGGATTGGCAGATCATGCTCTTGCCGCTTCCGGACTCGCCTACCAGTCCGAGTGCCTCACCACGGCGAACGCTGAACGTGGCGCCATCGACTGCCCGCAGCACACGCGTGCGCAGGTGCAGGTAGGTTCGCAGCGACCTGACATCCAGTAACACTGTGGAATCGTTCATCACAATTGCCGAAGGCGCGGGTCGAGACGGTCGCGCAGCGAGTCGCCCAACAGGTTGGCACCGAGCACCGTTATGACTATAGCGATGCCTGGGATCGCCGGGATCCACCAAGCCTGCGACATATAGAGCTTGCCGTCGGAGATCATTAGACCCCATGCCGAGGCCGGCGGCTGCATTCCAAGACCCAGAAACGTGAGCGCCGCCTCCAGACCCACGGCCGCCCCAAGTTGCAGGGTTGCTACCACCACCAGCACGCTCAATACGTTGGGCAGGATGTGAACGCGCATGATGCGCCACCGGCTGGCACCCGCCACGCGGGCAAGCGCGACGTAGTCCTGCTGCATCTGGATCAAGGTCTCGGCACGCACGACCCGGGCATACGTCGGCCAGAAAGTAACCGCCAGCGTGACGATTACAGTCAACAACCCACCGCCGATAACCGCTGCCAAGAGCACGGCGAGCAGAATCGGTGGAATCGCAAGCTGCATGTCCACCAAGCGCATCAGCACTTCTTCGGTGGCACCTCGAAAGTATCCCGCTAGCAAGCCGACGGCGGTGCCGATGGTACCTGCCAGCGCCACACCGAAAAACGCGACCATCAACGAATTGCGTGCGCCATCGACCAGCCGACTCAGCATGTCCCTTCCGGTGTGGTCGGTACCGAGAGGGAAAATCCAGGTGCCCCCTGCAAACACCGGTGGCCGCAACGCGTGTGCGGGGCTTATCGCCGCTGGGTCGTGCAACAACATCCAGGGGCCGAACAGGCCGAATAGCAGCACGGGCAACAGTAAGATCAACGCAAGAGCCATGACGCGGCCCACGCGGCGACGGCGGGGAGCCCGCGAAAGCGGCGCGTCATCCGGTACGGGAATGATTTCGATGATCGAGCCGTGGACGTGCGGACGCGCCAAGCTATGCGACTCACTCATTGCGGATTCTCGGGTCGAGCAAGCCATAGAGCACATCGACTGCCAGATTGATCGAGATGAACATGGTCGCCGTGACCAGTACCGCAGCCTGGACGGTCGGGTAGTCGCGCGCGCCGATCGCCGCAATCATCAGTTGGCCAACACCGGGCCACGCAAAAATGGACTCCACTACTACCGCGCCGCCCAATAGCGCGCCGAGGTTCATGCCGGCAAATGTCACCAGCGGAATGCCCGCGTTGCGCAGTGCGTGCTTGAGCACAACGACGTGTTCCGGATTGCCTTTGACGCGCGCGAACTTCACGTAATCGGTGTCCAGCGCTTCAATCATGGAACTGCGGGTCAGGCGCATGAAAGCCGCAATGGAGAACCAGCTTACCGTCGCCGCCGGCAGGATGAGGTGCTGCCATGATTCAGAACCGCTGGTTGGCAACCAGCCGAGGCGTACCGAAAAGACCAATTGCAGCATGATCCCTACCCAGAACCCTGGCATGGCCTGTCCGATCAAGGCGAATCCCGTGGCGCCAAAATCGACAACCGAATTACGTCGGCTGGCTGCCATGATGCCGAGCGGAACACCGATTAATAGCGCCAGCGTAAAGCCCGTCAACGAAAGGATGATGGTATGGGGAAGTCGACTGAGCACCAGCTCCAGCGCCGGAACGCCATACTTGATAGACGTGCCGAAATCACCTTGCACTGCGCGCCCGGCAAAGATCAGGTACTGCATGGGCAGCGCGCGGTCGAGCCCGTACTGTGTGCGGATCGTGGCGATTTCCTGTTCCGTCGCATCCATGCCAACGAGAAGATAGGTTACGTCGCCCGAGATGCGCATTGCGGCGAAAACGACCATGCTGACCATCCAAAGCGCAAGCAGGCCGAATAACATGCGTCGCACGATGTATCGAACCATCTTAGCTACCCTCTCCTGTCATCAACATCTTTACCTGTAAAACGCCTGGACCTCCCGGGACCTGAATAACGACGGACTGCGACTGCTGCTGCGGCCGATAATGGAGGCCGTGCAGCAGAACCCGGTCATCCGTTCTCATGGAAACAAGCTCGGCCACCGGGGCTGCGTCGGCCGGAAACGCCGCACCGAGGTAGATTGCATGCACGGTTACGAAGGCGATCGCCGTATTGCGGAGGCTGCTCATGTCTTGTCTTGAAAGCGGGACTGCCGATGCGAGCTGCCGGGCTTGGTCGGCGTAAATCGCGCCTCTGATCGCCGGAGCAGGATCAGCACCCCGCGCCCTTCTCGCGCGCATACTTAACGCGCCCGACGTAAAACTCTGCATCGGGTTCGCGTGGCGCGATTCCCATCGCCCTGAGTTGCATCTTTCGCCCCTGCATCATCGGCGCCAGCAGCCGCATCGCCGGCTGGCGCACCATGCCTCCGTTGCCACCGACCGACCAGCTGATGTACTTCCCGAACGGCCAGTTATACATACCTATATCCCCGCCACGGGCAATACTGCCCATGATCAGCGCGTTCCCCTTCGCCAAGGTCCAATAAACCGCCCGCGCCTTGTCGGTTTCGCCGCGCATAACGTGATTAAAGTATTCGATCATGTAGGGCTTTTCCGGCGACTGCCACATTTCCCAAGAGCCGCCGCCAAACCATTGTGCGCCATAGCGCTTTTGCAACATGGGGAACAAACCCATCAACCACGGCGTGCCGACATTGACCAGCACACGATCGCCAAAGCGTTCAAATGCCTCAAAGGTCATTGCCGGGTCGCCGAAACCAACCTTGAGCGAAACTACATTTGGCAGATCGGCGATCTTGTCGAAAACGTCGAACGGAACTTGGCTCGGGTGAAAGCGCGCGAAATCGAATTTGTCGCTTGCGTACATTACCAGTCCGAGGTTGGTGCTCTCCGACACTCTGCGCGTCACCTCTAGGATTTCTTCAGGCGTGCGCGGACGGAAGGTCTGCGGATAACCCATCAACGCGTGGCTGACGCCGATCTTTTCCGCATGCTGAAGCAGGGCAATATTGTCCTCGATTGAGTCCAGCAGCAAAGTGAAGGAAACCAAGATGCGGCCACGCGCTTCGTCACAAACGATTTCTAGGAATCGTTTGTTTTCCTCCAACGTTTGCCCGGTCTCGCACGTGCACATAGTTGAAAAGAAGCCGTGTGCGATTGCCTGGCGGACATCCCAGCGAATACCCTCCTCGTCGAGCTCGGTGAGATCAGCAGAAAATGAGGGCATCAAAGCGTTTTCGATACCCCTCAAAGAGTCTCTCGCCCACTCCTTACGTTCAAGTCTGCTGACAGTCACTTTGCGGAGCCCTTGTCCTGGTGGCGCGCGCCGTCGCACGCGCCGTACCTATGCGCGAAGCGGTTCATTTTCGTGTCCGAGCCAGCACGGATCGACCAACGAAGAAATCCTCGTTCGGATCCTTGCAATCGATACCTATGGCTCGCATGCCACCCCGGATGACCATCAGGTCACGCTCGAATACACGCATGACGGGCTGTCTGGTTAGGCCGCCGTTGCCACCACTCATCCATTGTTGGAATTTGAGTAGCGGCCAGTGATACATTCCGGTAGGGATCAATGGTGCCATGATGCGCATCATCGCACCAAGCGCAGGCGCCATCGACCAGTAGACTTTCATCGCCTCCTCAGTCTTGCCTTCCAGCAGGAGGTTGAAGAATTGCACCGCGTGAGGCTTTTCCGGCGATTGCAGAGCCTCCACCGTCCAGGCACCGCTCCAGCGAACGTCGAATGACTTGCGCAGCATCGGGATCAGGCCCAAGTTCACGGTGGTCACTAGCAGACGACCGTTAAAACGCTCGAAGCACTCGAGAATCATACCGGGATCCATGCCGCCCAATTTCATCGCGATGACATTGTCTACGTCGGCCAGGCGCTCGTAGGCGTCAAACGGCACGCCACTTGGGTGCAGATGATGTAGAGAGAATTTGTCGGAGACAAAAAGATATATTCCCATGTTGGTCGAATCCGCGATGGCCTTGCCGAAGTTGTAGACATCGTCCTGAGTCTTCGGGGTAAAGCTTTGCGGGTAACTGAGCAGTGCGTGGCTGGCGCCGACCGACTCAGCGTGCTTCAGTATCTCGAAATTCTCTTCCAGCGTTTCGCCGCAAAGCGAGACCGCGATTCCAATCTTATCGCCGGCTTCATCGCAGGCGATCGACAGCATGCGCTTCCTTTCGTCCATCGACAGGCCGGTTTCTATCGCACATAGACTTGAGAAGAAACCGTGTTTGATACTCTGCCGCACGTCCAGACGAATTCCTTCCTCATCCAGTTCGCGCAGATCGGCGCCGAATGAAGGCATCAGCACGTTTTCGAAGCCACGGAAATGCTCCCGAGCCCATGCCTTGCGCTCACTTTTTGCTATTGCTATTGGCTTTGCCATTTTTCAACTTTCCTGTCAGGCTTGGTTTTGAACCGGTGTGAATGTTGGAGTCTCGTTTCGTTATCTGCTGCTTGCGCTACTTTGCGCCCGCGACGCCGCATCCGGATATTTTAATGTCGCGCAACAACACCATGTCGTAGGGGCCCAGCGTCGGAACAAAATCCACGCACTTCTTCATGCCATAGATGCTTGCGGTGGTGTACAAGGGTATGTAACGCATATCGCGGTGCACTGCTTTGCCAAGGACCTTGATGGCGTCTGCGCGTAACTTGGGATCTGCGATACCGGCCATTTTCAGGGCCATCATGTTGATTTCCGGGTTGACGTACCAAGCAAAGGGCGTGACGGTACTAAAGTGCGTCAGGAGGCCGCCGGAAGATTCCGGGGTGCCGGCTATTCCGCCAATAAAGACTGCGACATAGTCCATGTCGGGATTCTTGCTCGCTTTGTGCGCAAAACCAATGAATTGCGGTCCCTCAATCGGTCTCGCGACGGCCTTGATGCCGACGCGGCCAAGGTAAAGCGCCACGGCTTCCGCAGTTTCTTTGATGCCAGTTGAAGCGCCGGAAATATAGGGCAATTCAAACTGCAGCCCTGTTGCACCGGCCTCCTTTAATAACTGCTTAGCCCGTGCCGGGTCATAGGGGTAGGGTTTCAGATCGGGGTCGTAACCATTGTCGCCTGGTGCCAGCAAGGGAAAATACTTGGGGTAGCCGCGCAGTATGTCCTTGACGATAGCATCATAGTCAATTGCGATCGCGATGGCTTCACGCACGCGGATATCCGCCCAAGGCGACTTTGGATTGTCAGTTTTTAGGGCGAGGAATATGGTGAAGCCGCCGGGGGACAGCACCCGGGTTTTCAGCGTCCGCGTAGCGCCGATTTCTCCCACGGAGGGATAAGGAATCTGCATGGCCAGGTCGGCTTCGCCAGTCTTTAGCCGGGCGACGCGCGTGCTGTCCTCGGTTACGAAATTGAAGCGTGCGGTCTTAATCTCCGGCTTTGCGCCCCAGTAGCCCTCGTAGCGTGTCAAGTCAACATACCGCCCGCGAACCAAGCGGGTGAATTTGTATGGTCCGGTTCCCTGAGGATGCGACTTGAATTTCTGTTCACCTACCTTTTCAAAATAAGCCTTGGAAACAATCGCGAAGCCTCCGGATGCGATAAAACCCACTTCGGGCTTTCCGAATTTGATGTGAACCGTGTTGACATCCAAGGCTTCAATAGTCTGTAGTGAGCGCGCCACGCGGGAGCTGAAGCCGCCTTTGACCATGCGGTGCCAACTGAATACCACGTCGCCTGCGGTCATTGGGGAACCATCGTGAAACGTCACTTTAGGACGCAGTTTGATGGTGACTTCGGTCGCATCCGGGGACATGCTCCAGGATGCGGCGATGCCAGACTTTGGCTTCCCGTCGGGACTGCGGTCGAACAGCCAGTCGTAAACATTGTAGGCGACGGCGGAAATCTCCGCCGGCAAAACCGTGGTCGGATCGTATAACTCACCTACCTGGCGAATGTCGATCACAAACGGCGAATTGAGCAGAGCAGCTCGTGACGCGCCAGCCTGTTGTGGCGAGACTGCTGCGCTCAGACCTGCAAGCAACAGCAATGGGATCGCCGCGTGGCGCCAGCGCCCACGCGACTTCGCTCCGCCCGCCAATACGGCGCACTCCAAGTGGATCAAACCCTCAGCCGTGCTGCTGTTTCTATTTGGCGGCGTTGGCGCGACCTTTCGCCCCATATCGCTATTCACGCGACAACTGGTGCTGTGCCATGTCCAGATAGTCCTTGCGAACCGGCGCGAAAACATCGACACCAAAACACTCCTCCTCGCACATGACGCGGCCGATATGCGGCATATTGCTGGGAATGTAGATAATGTGCCCCGCTTCCAGCATATAGACGCCCGCGTCGCCGTTGTGACCCAGGGTAACTTCGACTTTCCCCTTGATAAGGAGGATGGCTTGGTCCCATGGGTGTATATCCGGCTGCATCGGCGCCGCCGCACGCCCCGTCATGTCCCCGCTGCCGGGTTTTGCCCATGAAAACTTGAGGATCGCCGCATCCATAATCACGGCGGTCTCCTCCATCATGCCGTTGAAGCGCGATTGCCTCGGCAGCTTGGTTACATCGACGTGATATGGTTTGGTTGGCATTGTCTAGTTCTCCAGTAAGTAAGTTATAAGTAAGCTAGCGTTCCGCAGGAAAGCATCAGAACGTCGCGCGCAGGGTCGCCCCAATGGTGCGCGGTCGAATTGTGAACAATGCTGGCGCAGCCTGACTGGTAAC
>Ga0335394_10001823_pt1 | contig 24028 bp, 28 predicted proteins | sample MAT03_FD_205741 | JGI IMG/M metagenome (GOLD analysis project Ga0335394, IMG submission 205741) | Freshwater microbial communities from Lake Fryxell liftoff mats and glacier meltwater in Antarctica - MAT-03 (spades assembly) (version 2) ...
CTTTTTTTCGCTGTGCGACAGAAGATAAGCTTACTAAAATCAGGATAAATGGAATACTTTTTTTCATGGATGTTAGGAGTTAGCCTTTTGGGAAAGCTAACCAATAAAAAAAGTGATTGCAACAAAAGAAGAAATGGAGTGTGTGCTTTTTATACTAACGGTTTTTATATGCTAAACAATCAATTTACCGTAAGGACGTGAAGGACTGTTTCGGTTTATATATATTTTTTTTAACATTAAGCACATGAAGAGATTATCCCTTAATGTTCACGACTTTCTAAATGTTAAAAACTTTGCTTCCGTGCGGTTTACACATTAAATCAATTTTTCCAAACTGGCTTTGGCCAATGCTTCTGATTTACTGCGCACCTGAAGTTTATGATAAATATTTTTAATGTGGGTTTTTGAAGTTTCCTTCGATATAGAAAGTTCTTCCGAAATCTGGGTATACGTCTTCCCCTCTGAAATCAGTTGCAGAATTTCGGTCTCCCGTTTGGTCAGAGGACTGTTTGGGTTCAAATGCAAATTATCAATAACCATGCGTGCAATCTTACTGCTCATAGGCGCACCGCCTTTGGCAATCTCTTCAAGCGCGGAAAGTAACTCCATGTAGTTTGCGCTCTTAGTAATGTAGCCCAGTGCCCCTGCCTTCAATGCTTCGAATACCAATTCACTATCTTCAAACACGGTCACGATAACAATGCTCGCTTGTTGTGCTTTATCTCTTATTATTTTTGATCCTTGAATGCCATTCATGCCGCCTGGTAATTCGATGTCCATTAATACAATATCAGGTTTATCATGATGCAAATTCTTGATAGCCTCTTCACAGCTGCTGTAAGCGTTTACCGTAAAAAAATTAGGCGAACTATTTACGATTAAAGAAAAACTGTTTCTTATTTCTGAATCATCTTCAACGATCAGAACACGCTTTTTAGAATGAGTTGACATATTTTTTATGTTTAGGTAATTACAAATGAAAGGGAAACCCGCGTTCCCGATTTTTCCTTATCAGTATCGATACGCAAATCAGACTTAATTCGTTCCGCCCGATGGCGCATATTTTTAATTCCATTCAAATGCCCTATTTCGCCCAATGAAAATCCCTTTCCATCGTCCTCTAAAACCATTTCGAACTGTCCATGATTTCTCCTTAGTGTGAAGGCAACATTTTTCGCGTGAGAATGATTAAAAACATTTGTCATTGCCTCTTTCATGATCAAATTGGCTTCGCGACTAAAACCAAAAGGAACGTTAGCTAAATTTTTTATTTCATTGTAGGCGCGAAACTGTATCGCCTTCTCTTCAAAAAGTTTCTCGCCAAAGTCACGTATGTGAATGAACAGTCGCGATAGCTCATCATTCGATGGATCGATGCTCCAAATAAAATCCCGGGTGCCTGTGTAAAGGTATTTAGCTGAGTTCTCCACTTTATTATATAATTCAACTGTGTGGCCATTTTTACTCAGCTTCATCACACTTATATAATTAATTATACGGGTTAATTGATTTCCCATTTCATCATGAAAATCGCGGGCAATTTCCTTTCTCAAATGTTCCTGTTCTTGCTGACGAATATGTTCTATCTCAAGAACACGTTTAGTTCTAAAACGAACTTGCAAATAAAGAAACAGCAGCACCAGCCCAAACACCAGAATTGTGCAGATGCTTATGAAAGCAAATGTTGCATAAAAGGGCGATTCAACTGTAAAGTCATACTGCAATGGAGTACTGTCCCAACTTCCATGTTTGTTGGTAGCCAGTACATAAAACCTATAATCACCTGGCGGTAAATTTCCGTACGTGATCTGTCCCACCGCGGATGGCTGCGACCAGGCCATATCAAAACCCTTTAGAAAATATTTGTATCGCACAGATTGTGGATTTCGCTTGTCTACGCGGTTGAACTTAAAAGTAAGGTGATTTTTCTTAAAAGGAAATACAGGATTGTTAGGAACTTTAAAAAACCCAGTGGAAGTCTTAGCATAGGCCTGCGAATCGAACTCACCATAAAAAAGCTCAACGGAAGTTAAGTGTAAATTTTTTGACTCCTTCGACAAGTGCTGGTTGCTGTTGTATTTATAGACTCCGTCAACAAGTCCAAAGAATTTTTCGTCCCCTAAATAAAAAGCGTTCTGATTTGTCTCAACTCCCGTTAATCCATTTTCAAAACCATAGTGAAGATTTTCAACCAGATCGAGAGATTCGTTCAGCAGTATTCTATTAATTCCCTGCTCACTTCCGATCCAAATGTGTCCTTCCTGGTCTTCGGCAACGAAGTAAATCAGGTTTGAAGGCAGGCCATCTTTTGTTGTAAATAATTTTTTTAGGATCCCTTTTGCTGGATCAACAACAAGAACCCCCGCACCCGAAGATCCTATCAACAAAAGTGAATCCTGATAAACATTAATTGATAGCACGGGTGTGTGCGTTAACTCTGACACAAACAATTTTTGAAAATGACCACTTTGCATTTGGCTTAATCCAAACTCAGTACCGATGTAAAGAGACTTATTTTGATTAACGTAATGAATAGCATGAACCAATTGACCTTGCAAACCTTGATCAGTTGAAAATGACTTGAATCCCTTGCCATCGAAATAGTTTACCCCTGCTCCTGCTGTGCCGCACCAAACTCCACCTTGATCGTCAAAATCAATATTGACAATGTGCTGACTTGAAAGGCCATCTTCCCGGTTGTAGAATTTAAATTGGTCGTTTACAGGATCGTATTTTCCCAGTCCACGGCCACTGGCAATCCAAAGTTCGCCAGACGGACTTATTTTAATATCGTTTATAGCATAACTACTTCCTTCATCGTGATAATGTTTTATTTTCCCTTTGTCTATTCGCCAAAGTCCCTTCTCAGAGGACCCAATCCAGATTGCGCCTGATGGATCTTTATTGATCGCCATAACAGAACTAAGTTTATCCAAAGCAAAACGATCAAAATCTTGTGTTGTATATTTATAAAGACCGCGCCCACTAGTGCCTATCCATGTATTTCCTCCTTGATCAAAATGAATTTGCGAAACCATCACATCATGTAATACTTCAATCCGCTCTTTTGAGCCTTTTTTTTCAAACGCCAGTGTGTTCTCGGTGAAGTCCCAAAAAAATTGATTGAGTGAATCGTAAGCTACCACATGCTGGTCGAAAGCGAAGGATTCCTTGTCAAAGGTTCCGGTTTCTGGATTTATAGAAAAATAACCATTATCTGATTCAATAATAAATCTCGATTGATAATGAAACGTACCGAGCACTCTGGCAAACGTTTTTTTGTGAGACATTATTTTGCGGGTGCCCACCGTATCCGAAACCAAAAAACTACTGTCATTTAAATAAAAGACCAACTGCTGACTTCGAAGTTTGGCAGCGGAAAAAATATTTTTATTTGGTAGAATCTGTTTTTCCCAATAATAAACCGAGTCGTTGTAAATCTTACCGATAAATCCTGCCTGGCTAATAAAAAAAATTGAATCCTTTTGCTGAAAAATCCTCCGCAACCTTCTTGGGTTGGCTAGGGTAGATTGAAATACGGTAAATTTAACACCATTAAATCGAGAGATTCCATCGGGATGAACAATCCATAAATCTTGTTTAGAATCGATCATTAACGAGCTGACTATGTTACTCAATAGGCCATCGGGGGTGTTGTAGATTTTAAACTCTTTGCCGTCAAATCGCGCAAGCCCGCCACCATTTGTGCCTATCCATAAATATCCATTGCCATCTTCGACTATTGCATTAACCTGCGACTGAGGCAACCCGTCAACAGCTGAATAATTGCGCAAAACAAATCGTTGGGCAGATAGCCGTTCGGCCATAAACAGAATCAAACTAAATAGGATAAGTGCGCGCATAATCAAGTAACAAGTTAGCCATTTGTAATTAAAACAAATACCTCGTTTTTTGGGAAGAACGGAAGGTAAGTGGTATTCGGTAATCAGTAATCAGTAATCGGTGGTCATTGATTAGTAAACTGCAAGTAATCAACAATCCGAATGACCGAGTACCTATTACCCAATGCTGATTAGCAAACTTACCATTTACCAAACTACCAGTTTGTGACTTTCATAAAACATTCGCATTATTAAGAAGTAATCGGTGGCTTTATCTATACCCCTATGACGGAGGAAGAAATCCGAAAAGAACTAGTGATCATTGAACGATCCAAAAAAGATCCTCAATCTTTTGGTGAACTCTATGAAAAGTACTTTGATCGAATCTTCAATTATATTCTCAGGCAAACGGATGACGAAGAATTAGCCGGTGACCTTTGCTCTCAATCATTTGTAAATGCACTGAACAATCTTAAGAAATATGAATTTAGAGGATTCCCTTTCTCGGCTTGGCTTTATAAAATTGCTGGCAACGAAGTAAATAAGCATTACCGCAAAAACAAAGGCAAGAAAATTTTTAGTATTGAGGAGTTAAAGATGCGGGAGCTAGTTGAACAAGCCACTGATGATTGGGATGAAGAATTGATAAATCGATTGCTTCAATACATGAATGAACTACCAACAGAAATGGTGCAGGTGTTGGAACTTCGTTTTTTTGAAGACAAAGATTTTAAAGAAATTGCTTTTATTCTTGACATGACTGAAAGTGGTGCTAAAATGCGCACGTATAGAGCATTGGATAAATTGAGGACGAATTTTAATCTTAAGGTAAGGTATAATGGGTAAGCATGAAATTCGAATCCGGAGACAGCGTATGTCAGCGCGAGGAAGCGAGCGCTACCGAAATTACAGTTCGGTATTGAAACAGCATGGCGAGGGAAAACGATTGAAGACAGTCACCCGAATCTTTACTTTCTTTTTAATAATCATTGCGTTAATTCTTATGTTCATTGTTGTGTCGCGTTGGGAAGAAAAACAAACGATTAAAAAAACTTCTTTTGTTAGCCACGAATGCACGAATGAAACTTAATGCTTGCAGCCTTTGAATTTATTCGTGCATTCGTGGCAAAAAATAATACTTGTCAAAACGTGACTTATCTACAGGCGAAGTGTTATGAGGGTATACCAACTACACTAAAACTATGGAAGCCAAGAAAAATCCCAGCAAAGATTTACACAGACAATCTTCTAAATTTTTTCTGATTGGATTGTGTATCAGTTCAGCGTTAGCCATCACCGCTTTTGAATGGCGTACAGAGCAGAAGGAAATTATCATCAACAATTTTCAATCTCCTGATCCGCCATTAATGGAAATCATGTCAACAACTCATGAACCAGCAAAGCCACAACCAATTTCCATTCAAAAACCTATTAACAATCCTAAAAAATCAGAAACACTTTTCTCATTTGTTGCCACAAATGAAAATCTTCCGGAACCGGATTTCTCCATCCCACAAGGAGATATAAAAATTGATTCAAGTTTTTATCCTGCTCCTTTGGAACCGACCATCGAAATTTTTACGAATGCCGAACTAATGCCAAAACCAATTGGGGGATACGAATCATTTTACAATCAACTTTCCAAAAATTTAAAATATCCAAAACAAGCACAACGATCGCACACAGAGGGAAAAGTATTTGTTCAATTTGTGATTGATAAAAATGGAAATGTAACTGATATAAAAACTGTAAAAGGAATTGGTAGCGGCTGCGATGAAGAGGCTATGCGCGTGTTGGCAAAAACTCGCTGGCAACCGGGAAAGCAGCGCGGTATAGCAGTGAACGTGCGAATGACAATACCCATTAATTTTAAATTACAATAAATCATTTTCCTAAAATTATGGAGTTAGATAACTTTTGGTGAAAATCATTATTTAATTACCTTTGCAGACTATTTTGGGCCTGTAGCTTAACTGAATAGAGTATCTGACTACGGATCAGAAGGTTGGGGGTTTGAATCCCTCCAGGCTCACTTTTAAAAATCCTAACTCAGCTTGTATGGGTTAGGTTTTTTATTTCAACGCAGAAATATTAACACTTAACTACCCGTTTACTAGTAAAATCGGTATGATGAAAAAAAATTTTGGTTCTATCCTGTTTCTAATATTGACTATTAGCGCCTTTGCTCAAGACGAACCCGTTAAGAAAACTTCAAAGCTAAGTATTCCGGGCACCTTCATAGTCGATTTGGGTATTAACCAACCTATTGGCAAACCTGAAACCTGGAGCCAAGGCCTTTGGGGATCACGCACAATGAATCTTTATTATCAATATTCTGTGCGATTTGGTCGTTCTAAGTTCAGTTTTAATCCGGGGATAGGCGTTAGTATGGAGCGGTGGAAGTTTAAAAATGGAGCAACTTTAATTGACACCGTTGAATTGGTTAGTTTTCCCAATGGAGCAGTTTCAACCGATCAGGTTGAACAGTATAATTTATTGAGTCCCACACGCACCTTTGGCCAGTTAGCTAAAAAATCACAATTAATTGCCAACTACGTTGAAATGCCAATTGAATTCCGTTTCGATACCAGCCCAGAGGATATCTCCAGAAGTTTTAATGTTGCTGTAGGCGGACGTGTTGGATATTTGTTTGATGCGAAAGCAAAAGTTAAATACACGGAAAACGGTGAGACCGTAAAAGCAAAAGTAAAACGAGACCACGGACTTGAAAACTTTCGCTACGGAATCTATACCCGCATAGGCATTGGAGGCTTTAATTGGTTTGCCTTCTATAATCTTACCGATGTATTTCAAAAAGGAAAGGGTCCTTTAGGTAAGGATTTTAACTCCGTAACCTTCGGGATTTCTATAAACGGATTCTGATTTATTTGCCCGTAAAAATTGGTTTTCTTTTTTCAAGAAAAGCTTTTACACCCTCTTTGTAATCTTCAGAAGTACCGGCAATCTCTTGGCAATACATTTCGTATTCCAACATTTCATCTAAGTTAGAAGTTGTCGATTTATTCAACATCTTTTTAATCAACCCAATCGACTTAGTTGGCGCATGCGCATAATAGTCAGTAAATTCTTTTACTGCAGCATCCAATTGATCAGCAGAAACAACCTTATTAACAAGTCCAAAACTCAATGCCTCACTTGCTTTGACTTTACTCCCCATTGAAGTAAGCTCAAATGCTTTTGCCATACCCACCAATCTCGGTAAAAAATAAGCCGATCCAGAATCAGGAACTAAACCGATGTTGATGAACACTTCAATTAACGTTGCTTCTTCAGCGGCAACTATAATATCGCACGCAAGTGCAAATGAACATCCTGCACCAGCAGCTACTCCATTCAATCTTCCTACAATGGGTTTAGGCAATGATCGCATGGAGCGAATAATTGGGTTATATCTTTTCTGAAGCGACTCCATGAACGAACGCTTTTCTGTTCCCGACACAGCTTTTAAATCCTGACCTGAACAAAATGCCTTTCCCGCCCCTGTTAAAACAACAACCCTAACCTGATCATCTTTGGCAACTGCTTTCCATGCATCTTGAAGTTCGTAGGTTATGCCATCATTAAGTGCATTATACACGTCAGGACGGTTTAAGGTAATCGTGGCCACACCGTCAGCCACAGCGTATTTAATGAATTCAAATTCCATAAATAATATTTTATTTAGCCCAAAATAAGCCACAGATTCACTGATTCTATTTTCAATCAGCGAATCAGTGGCAACTAAAACAATAGAATCATTCCTAGAAAACCGATTCCAAAACCAACCAATCCACCTACCATAATTTGACGGGGTGTGTGGGCATGCAGGTATAATCGCGCTGACATCACCGCACCAGCGGCTGCAATAATCAAAGCCGTTGGCCAAATCAAATAGGTTTGTTCCACGACTTTGTTAAGGGGCATAACCATGCCGATGCCACCCCACATCGCCAAACTATGCACGCTTATTTTGTAAAAAAAAGTAATTACCGTTGCGATTACCACAAGAGCCGTTACAAGCAAGATAAAGCTATTAAAATTTGGCGAGAAGGACACTTTGTAGTGAAACAGCAATGTCATCACTACGTAAGTAATCGAAATACCAACAAAAGGAATAATTCTTTCTTGGCGTGACTCCATCGAATAAGAACTGATGGTACCAAACTGCTTGAACATAAGAATATTGATGGCCGGGAATAAAAATGTGAAACAAAAAGTAAATGCAAGAATCGGCCTGAAGTTCTGTGGGGCGATCATCAGCATGTTTGGAAAATAATAGTTGATCAGAATCAACAGATACGATGTGAGCAGCAACGGATGAAAAACAATTGAAATAAGTTTAGCTAGTATTCTCACCTCATTTCTTTTCTTAATCGTGCTACCGGAATATTAAGTTGCTCGCGGTATTTTGCTACGGTTCGCCTTGCTATGTTATAGCCTTTTTCATTTAACAAATCCTCTAACTTATCATCTGAGAAAGGTTTGCTTTTATCCTCGACCTCTATAAGGTCTTTAATAATTTGCTTCACTTCGCGGCTGCTTACTTCTTCACCAGAATCTGTAGCAATACCTTCTGAGAAAAAATATTTCAAAGGAAAAACTCCGAAGTCTGTTTGAATTGTTTTACTGCTGGCAACCCTACTCACAGTCGAGATGTCCATATTGATCATCAAAGCAATATCTTTCAAAATCATAGGCCGCAATCTGGTCTCATCACCTTCTAAGAAATAATCATACTGATAATCAAGTATGGCACGCATAGTTCGCAACAAAGTATGCTGACGCTGCCTGATCGCATCGATGAACCATTTAGCCGCATCCAACTTTTGCTTAACAAATGACACTGCCTCTTTTAATTTCTTATCGCTCTTATTGCTCTTGTCGTATGCCTTAAACATTTCGGTATACGATCTGCTCACTCTAAGCTCAGGCGCATTTCGCGAGTTGAGCGCTAATTCCAATTTTCCGTTGTTATTAGAAAGAATAAAATCTGGAATAACATATTGATTTTTTGCCATCCCGGTATTCAATTCACCACCGGGCTTGGGGTTTAATCGAACAATTAATTCAATAGCATCTTTAATGTAATCCTCGTCATCGAGGTCAAGTTTCTTTAAGATTTTGGAGTAATGTTTTTTTGTAAACTCATCGTAGCATTCATTTATAACACGCTTAGCCACAATCACATCCACATCTTGCCCGTCATCCATCCGTTCCAGTTGAAGCAATAAACATTCCTGAAGATTACGTGCTGCAATCCCAGCAGGATCAAAATCCTGGATTCGCTTTAGTAAACCCTCAACCTCTTCCAAATTAGTATCAAGATTTTGGGAAAAGGCAAGGTCATTCACAATAGACTCCATCTCTCTGCGGATGTAGCCATCACCTTCAATGCTTCCAATCAGTTGTTTTCCAATTGCCAGCTCACGGTCATTCAATCCTAAAAACCCTAGTTGGGTCATCAGGGTTTCATGCAAAGATGTGCCCATCGGTATTGGCATCTCCCGATCATCGTCATCATCCCCACTATCGTTATCAGAATGGGTTTTGTAACTATTATAGTCATCATCACGAAGGTAATCTTTGATGTCGATGTCTTCGGTACTTGTGGGATTTTCTTCTTGTTCACCGCCAGCGGTTTCGTCCGATATTTTTTCGTCAGGTTGATTTTCATCTTCCTCCTGATCCTGGTCACTTTCAGAACCTTCTTCCAACACCGGATTCAATTCCAATTCCTCCTCGATACGGCCTTCCAATTCAGCCGTAGGCACCTGCAAAAGTTTTATAAACTGAATTTGCTGGGGCGAAAGTTTTTGCTGGAGACTCTGATTTAAACTTAATCTTTGCATGATTCTTGTAGGGCAAATCTACCAATTCAACTTGGCAGTAAAAAACCTAATTCTGCATTTAAGACCTCACCCCCTGCCCCTCTCCAGAGGAGAGGGGTGTGTAAGTATCAATTAAATTTTCCGGTTGATAACGTTTATGCTTGCCATTTAAAATTACATTATCATCCTTAACAGAGGAAAGATTAACTAAAATCGACTTCGTATGCTCATCCATTTTGATTAAAAAACCAAAATGACGTTTTTTGCGATCCGAATTTTCAATAGCCAGTTATGAAGCGAGTTAAGATTAAAGAATTGTTAGCCACCAGCCAGACCGGTCAACCCACAAAAGTTCAGGGTTGGGTGCGCACCTTCCGCAACAACCAGTTTATATCTATTAATGATGGGTCAACGATTCAAAATCTTCAGGCTGTTATCGAATTAAATTCAACTGACGAGGCTACTTTAAAAAGGATTACCACCGGAGCCTGTATTTCTGTTGAGGGTGATCTAGTGGAATCATTAGGAAAAGGTCAGGCTGTAGAATTAAAAGTAAAAGAACTTATAATTTTGGGTGATTGCGATCCTGAAGCTTATCCGCTTCAATTAAAGAATAGACCCAGCTTAGAATACTTGCGCGAGATGGCTCACTTGCGATCACGCACCAATACATTTGGCGCGGTCATGCGGATCCGCCATGCAATGGCTTTTGCCATTCATAAATTTTTTAACGATAAAGGATTTTTCTACATCCACACACCAGTAATTACCGGGTCGGATGCAGAAGGTGCCGGAGCAATGTTTCGTGTAACAACATTAGATAGTAACAATCCACCGCGCGATGAGCAAGGACATATTGATCACAAAGAAGATTTCTTTGGTAAGGAAACCAACCTCACAGTATCAGGTCAGTTGGAAGGTGAAACGTATGCGCTTGCACTTAGTGAAATCTATACGTTTGGCCCAACCTTCCGTGCGGAAAATTCAAACACCACTCGTCACCTGGCTGAGTTCTGGATGATTGAACCCGAGATGGCTTTCTATGACATTCATGACAACATGCAGTTGGCCACCGATCTGTTGCAATACTTGGTTAAGTATGCCTTGGATAACTGCAAGGAAGATTTAGAGTTTTTGAACAAACGGGCTTTGGATGAAGATGCTGCCAAACCACAAGATCAGCGCAGTGAGTTAGGTTTGCTCGATCGATTGAAGTTTGTTACCGAAAATGAATTTCAGAAACTTAGTTATACAGAAGCCATTGAGATTTTGAAAAATTCAAATCCTAATAAGAAAAAGAAATTTCAATACCTGATTGATCAGTGGGGTATTGATTTACAATCGGAACACGAACGCTACCTGGTTGAGAAACATTTTAAGAAACCCGTTATACTTTACAACTATCCAAAAGACATCAAAGCATTTTACATGCGCCAGAATGATGATAATAAAACGGTGGCTGCTATGGATGTTTTGTTTCCGGGTATTGGCGAAATTATTGGCGGCTCACAGCGTGAGGAACGCTACGATAACTTGCTTGCTCGCGTTAAAGAAATGAAGCTTCCTGAAAAAGAATTGTGGTGGTACCTGGACTTAAGAAGATTTGGATCAGCACCGCATAGTGGTTTTGGTCTCGGCTTCGAACGCTTGATGTTGTTTGTTACCGGCATGACCAACATTCGTGATGTTATTCCGTTCCCGAGGTTTCCGGGGAATGCTGAATTCTAATTGCTTTTATTTTCTCTTAACAGCTAGCAGGGGTGTGATCGCCTGATAAGCAACTTTACGGGTAACACTGCGACCAAATATCTTTTCCTCCAGACTAAGTTTGTGAGTAAAGGTTGTTAACAAATCAGCTTTGGTTTCTTTAATGTATCCGGCAATAGCCATGGTTACATCATCTTCTAAAATTAGTTTGAAGTCGAGCTTAGCGTAGTTCATTTTTTGAATAACTGCTTCCACAGTTTGAATCGTAGAGTCAACTTTTTTATCCATTACAGGAGCGACATGAATCATGTGAACGGCTGATCCAAATATTTTGGCAAATTCAACAATGATATCAAGTTCTTTCTGAATGTTCTTTAAGTCGCTTGCGTAAACAATATGTTCCAAATTTTGATAGGTAGCCAATTCGGGAATTGCCATTACCGGCACCGGGCATTCATCAATTACTGAAACGGTAGTTCCGCCTAAGCGAGCTTTTTTCATAGCCGAAGCACCTTGCAAACCCATCACCACCAGGTTAGTCGGATGTTTGGCTACATATTTTCTTACCATCTCAGAAACGGTACGTGCTTTCACCGGTTTAAATTCAAGGCCATAGTTTCCTTTAACCTGACCCCGCAGTTCGGCAACCAGATTATCTCCCTCTTCCTGCGAAACAAGAGCCACCGATTTTTCAATTTGTTTCGTTCTTAAATTTGCTTTTGGTATACCATCTATGCGCACAATATTTAAAATGGTAAAGTTTGCTTCAAGCGGAGCAGCCATTTTAAGTGCATACTGCATAGCTACTTTTGACAAGGGCGAGAAATCTGTAAGCAAAACAATATTTGGACCTTTCATAGAATAATCAATTACGACTTCAAAAGTACAAGGTTTAGGGCGATTTCGGTAAAAAAAATCCTGATGTTAACACTTTGTAGAGCAAATGAAATTTATCTTACATGCGATTTAATTACTGATATTATGAAAACAGGCAACCTTCTTTTGTTTTTCCTTTCGATCTCCCTTTCTTATTCGGCCTTTAGCCAAAAGATTGAAGAAAAAAATATTAAAGCCCACATCAAAGTTTTAGCGGATGACGCCATGCAGGGACGCCTAACAGGATCGGCCGGAGAGAAGATGGCCATGGAATACATTGAAAAGCAATTCAAAAAATTAAATCTTACTCCAAAAGGAGAATCATCAACGTTTGCACAATCCTTCCCTTTTAAAGGAGGCATGCATGGCACAGGTACAGAAGGAATAGCGCATAATGTTGTTGCTTACATAGATAATCAGGCAACCAATACAATTATAATTGGTGCACACTTCGATCATTTAGGTTTAGGTGAAAATGGCAGCTCTCTAGACGCAAACCCAATAGGAAAAATTCACAACGGTGCTGATGATAATGCTTCGGGCGTGGCCGGAGTTCTTGAACTTGCCCGTTACTTTTCTACCAATAAAGTGAAAGAGAAAAGTAATTTTCTGTTTATCTGTTTTAGCGGGGAGGAGCTTGGCTTGTTTGGTTCTAAACACTTTACTGAACACCCACCACTTGAATTGAGCACTGTAAATTATATGATCAACATGGATATGATTGGCCGATTGAACCCGACAACAAAAAGTATTTCGGTAAGCGGATCAGGAACCAGTCCGGTTTGGGAACCCTTACTAAAAAGTATTGGATCAAAACTTTCAATCAAAACAGATTCTGCCGGTGTAGGACCTTCCGATCATACTTCTTTTTATTTAAAAGATATTCCGGTGTTGCATTTCTTTACCGGGTCGCATAGCGATTATCACAAACCCTCAGACGATTGGGATAAAATAAATTATGCCGGTGAAAAAGAAGTTTTGGAATTAATTATCGCTGTTATTGAGAAATTAGATAATGAACCCAAGCTTGCTTTCCTTACAACCAAAAATAAATCTATGGACTCATCTCGTTCTTTTAAAGTCACCCTTGGAATTATGCCAAGTTATACATCCGATGCCTCGGGTCTATTGGTAGATGGTGTAACAGAAGGCCGTCCCGCCCAAAGAGCTGGAATTGAAACTGGCGACATTATTATTGAGATTGGGGAATTTCCCATTCAGGATATTCAAAACTACATGGATGCCTTGAGTAAATTTGAAAAAGGGCAAACTGTACCTGTGAAAGTTAAGAGAAAGAATGAAGTGATTACAGTGGCTGTTACTTTCTAGGATTGAGTTTTTTATCGGTGAGAAATGCAGAGGGCATGATCCTCTTGTATTTAACAGATTAGTAATCTTTCAAAAGTATCTAATCTACCCGAAAGGGTTTGCTCAAAATTGATCCTCAACTTTACCATACAAAACCTCAAATGCCTCAAATTGCGTTTGATAAGCCATATGCTGGCTCCTGTCAGGACTATATTCTACTCCTTTTGTAGTGTTTTGATGAAAAGGAATATTCAACGCATTAAAAGCAATTTCCGCAGAGCCTAAGGACGAGGCATCGTGAGCCCCAGATACAACTAATTGCTTGCCTAAAACTGTACTTAGTAGTTGTACCCATTCTGGGGAATGAATTATTCCCCCGCTAACCAAGACTCTTTTTGATGTACCGCAGGCCGCCTCCACACTTTTAACAATGCTATTGAGTTCAAAGCAAATTCCTTCCATCAAGGCTTTAACAAAATGAGCCCGCGTATGTCTTAGAGTTATGTTAAAGAATACCCCTTTGGCATCTGGGTTGTACATCGGTGCCCGTTCGCCTTGAAGAAAAGGCAATGCGAGTAAACCATCGCAACCAGCAGGAACGTCATTCGCCAGTTTTGTTAATTCAACCATGCTTGTTGACGGAGAAACAAACTCGCGACCAAACCATTCCAGGATTACCGTGCCATTATTTGTAGCACCACCAACAATTTTTACATCCTTAGTCAGCAAATAACGAAACAATTTTTGATCAACATCAATGAATTGCGCTCCTTCCACCCGTCTCACTGCTCCACTTGTTCCTAGTGTAATTGTAAGATCGCCTTCACCCATAGCTCCACTGCCAAGCTGCGCCAAGCAGCCATCGTTAGCACCTATAAAGACCGGAACAGTATTCAACTCAGGATTATCAAAACTTCTTACGATTTTTATTTGATGATTATGAGGAACAGGTTTTGACAATTTATCGGGTGAAATTCCTGCGGCATTAAGTGCTTCGGTTGACCAGTTTAAAGAATCTAAATCAAACAAACCGGTCGCTGATGCAACCGAATAATCAATTACATATTCGTGACAAAGTTGATAGATTATATATTCCTTGATGCCTATAAATTTGTGCGCCCGTGCAAATAGTTCCGGTTCATGATCACGAAACCATAGCAATTTGCAAAATGGCGACATTGGGTGAATCGCTGTACCTGTTTGGCCATGAATTTTTTTGCCAGCGGGTGTACCCCTCAATCTTTTAGCCTGCGCTGAACTTCGCGTATCTGCCCAAATGATAAGTGGTGTCAGCGGATTGCCCTGTTGATCTACCGCCATTAAACTATGCATGGCGCTGCTGAAACAAATTCCTGCTAATTGAAAATCGGATGAGACATGGAATGCCGCAGAAGTTAAGACCTCCTTTACAGCTTCCAGAATTTGATCGGCATCTTGTTCAGCAAATCCGGGCTTAGGGTAATGAGTTGGATAAAATCGTTGGTGCACTTGCAACACAACTCCATCAGGTAGAACTGCGAGCGCTTTTGTGCTGGTGGTACCAATATCAATGGCTATAACAAATTGATTCAACTTTTTTCAGGTATCGCTGAAAAATAGCAAATTGAAACGAGGAATAAAATTCGAGGATTATCGTTTTAAGAACTTGTAGGTACTCTTGAAATTATTTTTCTCATCTTGAACAGAAATAAAGTAGTACCCTGAATTGAGATCCTTAACCCGGATTTTTATCTCATGTTCATCAATGACTTCTGTCTCGAGAGTAAGCGCAGACCCTAAAATATTATGAAACGAAAGGTTAACTTTCTTTGCAAGTGGAGTTTCAAACTTAACACTCACATATTCTGTTGCCGGATTAGGATAAACTTGAATTAATTTAACTGGATCGGGTTGACCCTGACGAAAAGCTTCTTCTTTAACTTGAGCAAATCCAAGTTGGACTGTCAAAATCAGTATCAGCAGGATATAAAAAGTTCTCTTTAGGTTCATTATATGCGTATGTACGAGTATTTCTAGCATTTAGACGCAAGAAATGAGCCAAAAGTTTAAAACGATTTGAAATAAATTCTGAATTCGGTCGTTCTACTGCACTTTTCTAAAGGCGGCAGGCAAAAATTCAACTATATCGCCAGCAATCAGGGAGACTTCGCCCTTTTCGCGAGCGGCCAAATCTCCAGCCAATCCATGAATGTAAACTCCTGTAATTGAGGCCTCTAAAGAAGAATATCCCTGCGCTAATAACCCGGTTAGCACTCCTGTAAGCACATCTCCGCTTCCTCCGGTAGCCATGCCCGGGTTTCCTGTAGCGTTGAAATATAATTTTCCCTCAGGAGTTGAGATAGCTGTGTAAGCGCCCTTAAGAATTACAATGGATTGGATGCTGTGGGCAAACTTCCCCAGCTTTTCAAGTTTATTAAAGTCATTCTCCCATTCCCCAACCAGTCTGGCAAATTCTCCCGGATGTGGTGTTAAAATACTTCCTTCTGGAATTAACTTCTGCAATTCAGGTTTATTTGATAAAATATTCAAGGCATCGGCATCGATAACCATCGGCTTTTTAAAGTTCTGTAATAGATACTCAAACCCGTTGATGGTTTCAGTTGCCTGACCTAATCCCGGGCCAATTCCAACCGTGGTGAAAAAACTCTCGATTTCTCTTCTTGAAAAGAAGTCTGGCGACTGGTCGGTTGTTGCCATGGCTTCTGGAACTGCCGTCTGAATTATTGAATAGCCATTTCCAGGAACATGTGCAGTGAGCAATCCTAACCCGGAGCGCAAGCCAGCCCGAGCCGATAGAATACACGCTCCCATCTTTCCAGTTGATCCGGCAATCAGTAATGCATGACCAAACTTTCCTTTGTGATCGAAGCGGGAACGAGGCTTTAAAATTTTCTTTACAGATTTTAACGTGGTGAGAAAATGAGTTGCCTCAACTTCCTTTAAGTATTTTTTATTAAGACCAATGTCAACCACATGTAACTCTCCAAGCCACTCCTGATTTTCAGGTTGAAGGAAGGCAAGTTTGGGAATTTGAAACGAAACAGTTTGATGCGCTTTAAAAATGGCTCCGGTTGAAGGTTGATCAACACGCAAGCCTGATGGAATATCAATGGCAACTCTAACACCATTTACTTGATTGAGACAATTGATAGTCTTTGCATAAATTCCTTCCGTTGGCCTACTCAGTCCTGAACCAAAAATTGCATCAATCACAATTGTTCGATCATTAAATTGATCAACCGTAACTTCTGAGGTAATCTCTACAACCGGAATTTTAGAATCTAATCGTTTAAGATTAGCAGTAAAGTCAATTGAGTTATTACCTGAGCCGCGAACTATCCAAACTTTTACAGGATAATTCCAATCATACAGCAATCGGGCTACTCCTAATCCATCCCCACCATTATTGCCAGTGCCACAGACAATCCCAATTTTATTTGTTGCATCATAGCGTTCCACAAACCAAGTAACAAAAGCCTGGCACGCACGCTCCATCAAATCAAGGGAAGCAATAGGCTCTTCGCGGATCGTGAATGTATCCCACGCTTTTATCTGATCGGAATTGAGTATTTTTATCATCAGCACGAAGTTAAAATATTTTACCTATGATGGCTAAGTCGGTTTGCACTCTTCTTATTATTCTTTCAATTAACTGGTCAGACGCACAGGCGCAATATGATTCTGCTACCCTTAAATCCATTTACGAAAAGGAAGTGATTTATTTTAGCGGAGGGAAGTATGTAAAGAACGATGTAAAATATAAAGTGAAAAATCTTGCGAGTGAATTTAAGCCGAACACTCCCGCCTTCGATATGTATCTCGCTCATAAAGCAGATTATCATAATGGCCGGTTTTACGCGGCTGCTGGACTCGGATTGTATATTGCAGGAATAATTATTAGTGATAAAAATAAGATTGGAGGATATGGTTTACTTGTTAGTGGCCCAGTTGCTACTTCATTTAGTTTACATTTTCGACTTCGAGCCGATAAGAAAATGAGAAAAGCAGTTTGGTTGCGAAACCAAGATGTATTGTTGCAGCGATACTAACGATCTACTTCTCCCAGAACGATATCAATAGAACCAAGGATTGCAATCAAATCTGCGATCAGCACGCCTTTACTAAGTTCAGGCAAGATAGAAAGATTTACAAACGAGCACGCCCGGGCTTTGCAGCGAAATGGAATATCACTTTTACCATCGGCTCTAAAAAAGTATCCCAACTCACCTTTTGGATTTTCAGCACGGATATAAAGTTCTTGCGCCTTCGGTCGAATCTTTTTAGGAACCAACGCTTGCGGATCAAATTCCCGAGTACGTTTGTGTTCACCCTCCAATTTTTCAAGGCATTGTTCCATTATTTTAAGAGATTCATGAATCTCCTTTACCCGCACCGAAGTTCGATCCCAACAATCACCTGTTTTGCCCATCTTTCCCTCACCAATTGGAATCTCAAACTCTAATTCCGGGTAAACTGAATAGCCATCCACCCTTCTCAAATCATAACGCAAACCCGAAGCGCGCAACATTGGCCCAGTGATGCCACTGTTAATGGCGAGATTTAAAGGAAGAACACCGACATTAGCAGTGCGATCTATAAATATTTTATTGTCGATTAAGATGGTTTCTAGTTCAGCAACTTTGGGTCTGAAGTAGTTTATAAACTCGCGGCACCGTTGTTCGAACCCTACGGGCAAGTCATAAAATAATCCACCAATCCAAATATAATTGTAAAGCATGCGGGCGCCACTTGCCCACTCTAGCAATCGCAGAATGTGCTCGCGATCGCGCATGATCCAAAAGAAGGGTGTGAACGAACCCAAGTCTAACCCATATGTGCCAACCGCTATCAAGTGCGATGCAATACGATTCATTTCAGCAACCAACACCCGAATGTATTCAACGCGTTTTGGAATTTGCTCACTAATGCCAAGCATCTTCTCTACACCCATTGCATACGCATGCTCTGAATTCATGGCAGCCACATAATCCATGCGATCAACAAAAGGAATCACCTGATTGTAAGGCAGACTCTCCGCATGTTTTTCGAAGCACCGATGTAGATAACCAATATGCGGAACGACATCCCTTACTATTTCCCCATCCGATAAAACCTCCAAACGCAACACGCCATGAGTAGACGGATGTTGTGGTCCGAGGTTAATAATCATCTCCTCCGACTTCAGTTCGCTTTCGCGAAACTTGTTTGGCTCAGAGTCGATTAGGTTGTCCTCCTTATATATGTACTGCTGTTGTTTCAATTGACAATGGATAGTTGATAATGGAAAATAAGTTTCTTCACCGTTTTGCTTTAGAAGTTTTGATTGAAGCAGTTAAAATTTTTATCAGTTCAATACTCTTTATAAGGAGCGGTTCACCGGTCTTTTTGCTGAGCGTATTTGAATCAATTAATAATCTAATCCAGTATTGCGTTTCGTTGGCTTCTTTATTGGCAATTGAAAGTTTGTGAATGAAATCTGCTTTCGACTCTCCCTGATTTACTTCTTCTATTAATGCACCAATTGCAGTTCCACTTCGTAGCAATTGCTTTGAAAGGACAACCTCTTTATTTTTTTGTAAGTCTCTACACACCTTAACAATTTCTAATGCAAAAGAGTAACTCTTGCTCTTGAGCACATTTTCCTTTCCAATTATCAATTGTCCACTATCCATTGTTAATTAATCAGTATTCAATTTTAACTCCGCGATAATATTCTTCGTGTTGATAATCTTTGCGTAAAGGATAACCTTTCCAGTCGGCAGGCATTAAAATTCTTCTTAAGTCGGGATGATTTTTAAAATTGATTCCAAACATGTCATAAACTTCACGCTCTAACCAGTTAGCCGATTTCCATATACTAACTACGCTCTCTACTTCTGGATTCTCACGAGACAGGATCACTTTCAAAGCCAAGGATTGATTTAACGGAATAGAGTACAAATGATAAATGACTTCCATCGTTCCCGCTTCAACACCATTATCAACACCAGTAACACAACTCAACATATCGAAATAGGCGGCTGGATTTTTATGGAGTAATTCACACACAGAAAGTAATGACTCCGCTTTTATGATTACACCGAAAGGAGTTGAGTTCGCTATTTCAGCAACCTCATCAGTAACTTGACGAATCAAGGTTATCAATTCTTCCTTTTTGTCAGACATGAGATTCTTTTTCAATTAATTGTTCGATAGCCGTGGGCTTCATCCGGCTTTCGTTTCTGATCTTCTCATGAAGTTTTAGGATACCTCCAATCAAGGCTTCAGGTCTTGGCGGACATCCGGGCACGTAAACATCTACCGGAATAATCCGATCTACACCCTTTACCACATGATAACCATGTTGCCAATACGGACCTCCGCAATTAGAGCATGAGCCCATAGAAATAACATAGCGTGGCTCGGACATTTGTTCATAAAGTTGCTTAACGCGATCGGCCATTTTAAATGTTACCGTACCCGAAACAATCATCACATCAGATTGACGCGGAGACGCACGTGGCACCATCCCAAACCGATCCATATCATAGACTGTACTACCCGTGCTCATAAACTCAATTGCGCAGCAAGCCAACCCAAACGTCATGGGAAACAACGATGATAGGCGCGACCAATTTAATAGGTCATCTACTTTTGTGATGATGACGCCCCCATGCTCAAACTGCTGATCTAACAATCCCTTCATGGCGTACTGGTAACTTTATGTGGCTTATACTTTTCATTCAATTCTGCGTAAAGCGAATCGGGTACCGGTGATTTAACATCTTTTATATCAGGCGATGATTTTACCCAATCCAAATGCCCCATTCTCCAGGCGTATGCTAAACCAAGAACTAATATGAAAATGAAAATCAGCATTTCAACAAAGGTATACCAACCCCACGCTCCATCTGTCTCGGCAATCAATTCTTTATTTGCAAAAACCACCGACCAGGGAAAAAGAAAAACTACTTCTACTTCAAACAAAATAAAAACTAGCGCCAACACATAAAAGCGAAGATTAAATTGAACCCAAGCATTGCCTTGTGGCGTTTCACCACTTTCGTAAGATGTTAGTTTTTGTTTATTTGGTCGATTGGGTCTAATGAATCGGGAGACCAACAGCGCAGATGCTACGAATAGCAGGCCACCTAAAAAGAATACTAAAATTTGAAAAAAAACAGATATTGGCTCGCCACTCATCAATCAAAGATACACACGTCTGAGGTTCTTACCCAAACTCTACAGGTTGGTGGTACTAAATGTATCACCTTGATTTATATCGCCTGTTTCGTACCCTTTCTTAAACCAGCGTTGCCTTTGGGCTGATGTGCCGTGTGTAAATGAATCTGGCACCACAGAACCACGTGATTGCTTCTGCAGACGATCGTCACCGATAGCGCTGGCTGCATTCATGGCTTCATCAAAATCTCCGGCCTCAATTATATTAAACATCGCATCGGCATGATGTGCCCAAACCCCTGCCAGAAAATCGGCTTGCAGTTCGAGTTTAACAGAAAGTTTATTGTACTCAGCTTCACTAAGCTGGCCTTTCATTTCATGAACCTTATCAGTGATGCCCATTAAATGTTGCACATGATGACCCACCTCATGGGCAATTACATAAGCCTGTGCAAAATCACCTGGGGCATTAAACCGATTTTTTAGCTCTTCATAAAAACTGAGATCGATAAACACGCGTTCATCTGCACTGCAATAAAAAGGCCCCGTTGAGGCATCGGCATTACCACAACCTGATTGCACCGTTCCATTAAAGATTGTTAATTTTGGCTCACGATAATCATCTAACAACTTATTCCATACATCTTCGGTATCGGCTAAAACCACACCAACCAGATCTGCCAACTCTTGTTCCTCGGGGGTAGATTGATACGGTGTTGATTGCGAAACCGAAGGCCCGCTATCCATGGGTACTTGTTGTAAAAGTGATAAGGGATTTTGACCCGTGATCAAACCGATCACCACAATTACGATAACAACACCTATACCGCCTTTAATTGGTAAGCCGCCAAAGCCACCTCCGCCACCGCTTCCACGCTGATCATCAACATTTCCACTTTGTCTTCGCCCTCGCCATTGCATATCGTAAAATTTAGTGATCGAAAGTACAAAGAGTATCTACTCTATAAAAGTCAAGTTCATTAAATAATTGGAGTTACACAAAAATTTAGAATTTAGTTCAATACAAAGGCGTCTGAACGCTCAAAGCAGTCTGACGCCTAAACCTATTATAAGTCTCATTAAATAATCAAAACCCATCATCCTGTGGCTCCCGCAATTCAATCTTATTTCCATCTGGATCCATAATCCAACCAAACTTTCCATACGAGAACTCTTCCATTTCGCCCACAATCTGAACGCCTTCTTCTTTCAATACTTTTAGCAACTCAACTAAATTCTCAACCCGGTAATTAAACATAAACTGTTTCTTACTGGGATTGAAATAAGGGCATCTCTAAAAACCCTTGCTTTCATTACCTCAACCCCTGCCCCTTCTCCAGAAGAGAAGGGTAAGCGGAGTTTTTAGAGATGCCCATAAGTTGTATCCTCTTTAAAAGGACTTCAGGCAGTTTGTGCTTGTGCGCCTTCCTTGTTGTCAGGGTCGATCCATTTAAACGATGCGCCATATTCATCAACAGGCAAACCAAGATGCTTGCCATACCATTCCTTAATTTTTTTAGGGTCAGTTGTTTTAAAAAACACCCCACCCAATCCTGTAACTCGTTTCATATTACTGTGTTTAATTATTATGTTCGAAAGTCTTTTCACTTAATCATAAAAGGTGCAGACTTTCGGGTTAATTTAATTTTCCTTTCGTCCATCCATTACTTTCTCGTTATAGATTTTAATCCATTGCTGGGGTGTCATTTTAGAAGCCAGTTTGCCAAGTAATTTAACCGGCACATCTTCGGGTTTTTTAAACCGAATGCATGACTCACCCATATCGAGTTTCCTATCGGAGATTTTCTCCCATTCATTTATAAACCAATCGCGCAACTCACCTTCATACACAGCCATGTGGTATAACGCGATATGATTTTTCTGTGAAGCTAGACTTATAAACGGTAATTGATCCGTAGGCTTTACATGATACCCGGCCGGATATAATTTATGCGGCACAACATAGCTGATCATGCCATATTGCATCGTTTCCTCAAATCCTTTTGGTAGATTTTTTAATACTTCATTACGTAGATTGGTGATCACTTCAACTCGTTCCGGTGGCAGCGTTTTAATGTATTCGCTTGGTGTTTTGGCTTTGGATTGCATATCTAAAATTAGATTTGATCATAGTTGTGCTGAAAGAAATTCTTTTTTGCGCAAAAGTCCAGCGCTTATCAACGAAATTATCAGACCTACCGGAAAAATTTCCAGTAAAGTCATCCCAAAACGTATAAGTGGGTTTTCATACATCGCTGTAAAGTCCTTCATCTCAGCAGTTACCTTGGCAACTTCCGCTTCACTCTTACCCTCTTGTTTCACCTTTTCAACATAGTGTTTGCTCATGGTCTCGCTATATCCTTTTGAAACCGTGTTATATGCTACCTCCCACGACAAAGCATAAATTACGGAAGCTACTAAAGTTATGAGTATTCCAATTTTGAATGCGGTGCCAAAAGAAATTACTCCTTCAGAATAATTGTCGCGGTAAGACTTTACACCAAAAAGTATAAGTGAGAGGGCAATAACCATAGAGGTATAGCCCACCCACATGCCGTTGTCTAAATTGAGGGTGCCGCTATCGTAAAACGGAGCGGTTACAAAGAACATGGCTCCAACAATTGCCCCGGCAATGGAGCCGTAAACCAGAATTATTTTTTTCATAATCTTTTTTTCCCAAACAAACTGCAATCGAACTTCAAATCAATCACCCGAAAGTATGATTCTCAGAAATTTAGTTGAAATCACTCGAAAGTTTGGATTCAATTTCGGTTTCTTAATGCTCAAGTAGAAAATTTACGGAATCAGTCTAAGTTCTTTAGCGCGCTGAACGGCCTGCGTTCTGCGGTTAACGTCTAATTTTAAAAACAGGTTTGACGAATGGGTTTTGATTGTATTGAGGGACACAAATAACGTATCGGCAATCTGCTGATTACTTAAACCTTTTGAAATTAATTCCAACACTTCCAACTCACGTTTGCTGATGCTCAATCTTTGCAATTCAGATTCGTTAAAAATAAATTCCTGGCCCACTAACACTATTTTCTTTCGCGTGAGTTTAAGACCAGCCCAGATTCCAAGTGCAGTAAAAAGGATTGCTACAATCCCAAAATAGAATTCCAATGACAAATCGCGGATAATAAATCGGTATTCAAGAAACTTCATTAGAAACACCAATGCGGCTAATGCAAGGCTGTATAAAATAATAGTACGCTTCACGCTAAATAATTCTTTGTGCTAAGATAATGCACAAAACCGGAATCCAGCTCCGTAACGTAGGTGGTGATTTTATTTTCTGAAACTGAT
>Ga0335394_10001825_pt1 | contig 24013 bp, 19 predicted proteins | sample MAT03_FD_205741 | JGI IMG/M metagenome (GOLD analysis project Ga0335394, IMG submission 205741) | Freshwater microbial communities from Lake Fryxell liftoff mats and glacier meltwater in Antarctica - MAT-03 (spades assembly) (version 2) ...
TCCCCTGTGGGGGCTCACGGGCCGCCTTCGCGACCGCGCCGCCGAGAAGGATGCCGTCGACGCGCTGGAGCTACCGGTCCATCTGCTCCCCGCCCTCGCCGACTTCACGGGTCGGGCCCGTGACCTGACGGTGTCGGGCCCGGCGATCCTCACCCTGTTCACCGAGGTGCTGCCCTGGCTCGAGGCGAACAGCGGCATCGACGTCGAGGTCGCCGGTGACCACCCCGAGTTGCGCGAGGCCGCCGGGGACCCACTCATCTCGTTGGCCGTCACCGAGGGCGACGAACCGCGTGGCGGCAACGACTGGTTCGATCTCGATGTCGAGGTGAGTGTCGACGGCCAGACCATCGACTTCGCCAGCCTCTTCGCCGCGCTCGACCGCGACGACGAAGCCCTCATCCTGCCCTCGGGCACCTGGCTGCGCCTCGATCGCCCCGAGTTCGCGCGGCTACGCGAGCTCATCCACGAGGCCCGCGGGCTGGCCGATCCCACCGGTACCGCCATCGCCCGCGTCAACCGGTTCCAGTCGAGCTGGTGGGACGAGCTGGCCGGTCTCGGCGTCGTGACCGGCCAGTCACGACGCTGGGCCGACAACGTGAGCTCGATGGCCGCGCTCGCCGCCCCCGAACCCGTGGCGCTCCCGGCCGGGCTCGACGCCACGCTGCGCCCGTACCAGCACGAGGGCCTCGACTGGCTGGTGTTCCTGCACCGCCACCGCCTCGGCGGGATCCTCGCCGACGACATGGGCCTCGGCAAGACCGTGCAGACCCTGGCGCTGTGCCTCCACGTGTTGCAGGACGACCCCGATGCCCGGTTCCTCGTCGTCGCACCGACGAGCGTCGTCGAGAACTGGGCACGTGAAGCCGCCCACTTCGCCCCTGCGCTGGCGGTGCGAACCATCCACGAGACCGCGACGCGTCGCGATCGCCCGCTGGTCGACGAGATCGCCGGGGCGACGTTGGTGGTCACCTCCTACGCCCTGTTCCGCATCGAGTTCGACGACTACGCCCGCCAGGACTGGGAGCTGCTCCTGCTCGACGAGGCCCAGTTCGTGAAGAACCATCAGAGCAAGACCTACCAGTGCGCACGCCGTCTCGAGGCCACGACCAAGATCGCCATCACCGGCACTCCGCTCGAGAACACGCTGATGGACCTGTGGTCGCTGCTGTCGATCACCGCGCCCGGGCTCTTCCCCGACCCGAAGCGGTTCAGCGACACCTACCGCAAGCCGATCGAGAACGGCGACTCCCCCGAACTGCTCGCCACGTTGCGGCGCCGCATCGCCCCGTTCATGCGCCGGCGCACCAAGGACGCCGTGCTCGCCGAGCTGCCCCCGAAGACCGAGCAGACCATCGAGATCGAGCTCAGCGCCCGCCACGCCCGGATCTACGCCACCCAGCTCCAACGGCAACGCCAGAAGGTCCTCGGCCTCGTCGGCGACGTCCAGAAGCACCGTTTCGAGATCCTCAAGTCGCTCACCATCCTGCGCCAGCTCGCCCTCGACCCCGGTCTCATCGACGACGCCCACGACCACGTCGGTTCAGCCAAGCTCGACCGGCTGCTCGACGACCTCACCCAGATCATCGCCGAGGGCCACCGGGCCCTCGTGTTCAGCCAGTTCACCCGGTACCTGTCCCGGGTGCGCACCCGCCTCGACGCGGCCGGCATCGACTACAGCTACCTCGACGGGCGCACCCGTCGACGCGCCGAGGCCATCGAACGGTTCAAGGACGGCGACGCGCCCGTGTTCGTCATCAGCCTCAAGGCCGGGGGCTTCGGCCTCAACCTCACCGAGGCCGATTACTGCTTCGTCCTCGACCCCTGGTGGAACCCCGCCACCGAGAGCCAGGCCGTCGACCGCACCCACCGCATCGGCCAACAGAACCCGGTGATGGTGTACCGCTACGTCTCGACCGGCACCATCGAGGAGAAGGTCATGGAGCTCAAGGCCCGGAAGGCCGACCTGTTCAGCAGCGTCTTGGACGGCGAAGGCGCTCCGGCCGGCGCGCTCACCGCGGACGACATCCGCGGCCTGCTCGATCTCGGCTGACGGCGACGGGGCCACGGACGGCCCCCGACCGACCCGCGGGTCCGGGTGCGAGAGCGGCTACCCCCGCTCGAGCCGGACGGGGAGCTCCTTGAGGCCGTTGTTCAGGTTGGAGCGGACGCGGCGCGCCGGGCCGGTCTGGGTGATGGTGGGGAACCGGTCGAGGAGCTCCTCGAAGAAGACCCGGCCCTCGAGACGGGCCAGGTGCACACCCAGACAGAAGTGCGAGGCGATGCCGAACGACAGATGGGGGTTCGGGGAGCGATGGATGTCGAAGTGCTGCGGGTTCTCGAAGGCGGCCTCGTCGCGATTCGCCGACGTGTACATCATGGCGATCTTGTCGCCAGCGGCGATGGCCTGACCGCCGATCTCGGTGTCGCGGAGCGCGGTGCGACGGAAGTAGTGCAGCGGGTTGGCGTAGCGGAGGATCTCTTCGACGGCGCCGGGGATCAGCGAGCGGTCGGCCCGCAGCTCGGCCAGTTGGTCGGGGTGGTCGAGCAGGGCGTGCAGCCCTGACGAGAGCATCGTCTTGGTGGTGTCGTTGCCCGCGGTCACGAGCTGCACGAAGAAGCTGGCGAACTCGACGTCGGTCATCGGACCGTGGCCGAAGTCGCCGGCGAGGATCAGCGACGTCAGGTCCTCTCGAGGTGGCTCCTCACGGCGGCGAGCGGCGAGCTCGATCGCGTACATGGCCATACCGGTCATACCGGTCATGCCCTCCGGGACGTCGGTGGCCGCCAGCTCGGGGTCCTGGGCGCTGGTGCTCTCCTCGGCCCAACGCCGGATCTTCTCGCCGTCCTCGGGCGGCAGTCCCATCAGCTCGCCGACGACCTGGTTGGGCAACATGGCCGCCACGTCGTGGACGAACTCCACGTTGCCGTCGGCCGGGACCTGATCGAGGATCGAACGGCAGATGCTGCGGACCTGGTCCTGCATCTGACCGATGGCCCTGGCCTTGAAGCTGCCCACCAGGGGCCGGCGGTGCTCGCCGTGGCGGGGCGGGTCCATCATCAACATCATGTTGCGGCTCTGCGCGAGCTGTTCGGGCTCGGGGTCTTCGAGCACCACGCCCATCTCCTCGGCGGAGAAGATCGCCGGGTCCTTCGCCACGGCACACAGGTCGGCGTGGCGAAGCACCGCCCAGTAACCCGCTTCGTCGGGTATCTCCTGCCAGTAAACCGGGTCGGTTCGTCGCAGCTCGGCGAAGATCTCGTGGATCGGCCCGTCCACGTAGAGCTCCGGGTCGTAGATGTCCACCCTGGTCGTTGCCACAACTGCCCCCCAGCGTTCGGTGATGACCACGATGGTGGCAGCGCCCCCCGTCGAGGGCAAGCGTCTCCTGACCGGCGGGTCGCGCCTGCGCCCTCGAACGGCCTCCATGCGTTGGCGTTCGACGACCGGAACCGGGCGCGCCGCGTAGCTACCAATCCGACGGTTCGCCTGGCCTGAGCCCACCCGCTGGGTCGCGACCGAGCTGTCGAAGCCATCGGCCGTGCGAGCGGACCGCGGCCGAAAGGGACGGGTGGACGTGATACGGAAGGTGGCGTTCGGCGCAGATGCGCCGGAGCTCGGTGGCCATCGTCGGGTAGACGGTGTGGGGCAGACGGGGCGCGAGGTGGTGCTCGATCTGGTGGTCGAGGCCGCCCATGATCCAGCGGACGAAGACGCCGAGGACCGGAACACGACATTCGATGTCGGCGGTCGTGCGGAGCTGGCGCACCTCGAACGGTTCGTGGGCGCCGACCGCAGTGGCATCGAGGAACTCGACCTCGTCGTTGCAGTGGGCGAGTTGGAAGATCATCGCCAGGATGAACCCGACCAGCCAGGAGCCCACGAGGTAGAAGAGCAGGACCGCCCACCAGGGATGCAGCAGCAGCGGGATGAACACGGCCCAGCCGAGGTGAACGACCTTCCCGCTGGCGATCAGGGCGAGATCGCGCCGCCGCGGTGAGGTGGCGAATCGGTCCGTCCCGAACCCGCCCTTCACCAACGCGACGACATCGGAGACGACGAACCACTTGGTGGTCAAGAAGCCGTAGAGGAACCACATGTACACGTGTTGATAACGGTGCCATGGGCGCCAGCGCTGTTGGGGGGCCAGCCGGGCGAACGGAGCCTGCTCGATGTCGCTGTCTCGGCCGACGACGTTGGTGTGGGCGTGATGGAGAGTGTTGTGCTTGAACCGCCACACCCACGAGCTGGCCCCGAGCAGATCGGCGGTCCATCCGATCAGTCGGTTGGCCCGCCGCGTGCGACTGAACGCCCCGTGGTTGGCATCGTGCATGATCCCGGTGCCGATGGCGACGACCGAGATCACCAGCATGGCGCCCCACGCGATCCTCCCCATCAAACCGACATCGGAGAACACCAGGCCCCAGTACGAGGCGGCGGTGAGCAGGGCCGTGCCGGTGGCCTTGGCGTGCAGGCGGCGACGACCCCGTCGGATGGTGACGGCACTCGGACGGATGGCTCTGACGAGCGAGAGTCGCGACTCGACGAGAGGAGCGGGCGGGGACTCAGTCGTTACTGACATGGCTCTCAGACTCTCGGAAACTTCACGACAACGCACTGTCCGGTGCCATGACGACGGCGCAGACGGGCGGGGAGCGGCGGCGGCGCCAGGCCGCGGGTCGGTGATTGCCGTCACGGGGGGTCCGACACTCTTACCCTCGTCGGTTCCGATCGATTCGCCCCGCCGGCTCGGAGAACGAGGCGAGGACGACCCTTGCCGGGTCCGAGACGGCCACGATCTCCTCGAGAATCGACGGGACGAGACTGCGAAAGGCTTCTGAGCGCGAGGTGATGACAGTCATGTCGATCTCTTAGCGCAACGGATGGGTGCGCCACCAATGCAGGGAGCGGGTCACTTGCCGACGATCTGCTCGCTGACTGGGAGCGCGTCGAGCACCAGGAGCCGCTGGTTCGAAGTAGGTCATGCGCCACACGCAGCAAGACCAGATCCGCGCCGCGCAGCATCGCCCTCGACAACACGACCCTCGACGCGCTCGCCGGGAGGCGAGCATTCCGGACCGCCGGGTTCGCCGCCGTCAGCCCCGGTCGGCGACGCGTCCCGACGCTCGTTCGGTCAGGGCCAGCACCAGGGCCACGCGGGTCGAGAGTCCGAGCTTGCGGTAGACGCTGCGCAGGTGGGCCTCGACGGTGCGGCGGCTCACCCCGAGCAGGTCGGCGATGTCCTGGTTGGACGCACCCACCGACACCTCGTCCAGGATCCGCAGCTCCGAGGGGGTGAGCGACCCCCACCCGAACGTCGGACGGGCCGCGCTCCGAGCTCCCGTCGCACCGACCACGCCGGCGAGGCGCCGGGCCAGCCCGACCGCGCCCAGCATCTCGTACGCAGCGACGGCCTCGGCTGCGACGCGGCGGGCAGAGTCTGGCGCCCCCCGACGCATCAGCGCCCGCGCCGCCTCGTCCAACCAGCGCGCCGCCTCGTACGGGCGACCGACCGACACCGCGTGCTCGTGGGCCACCATGAGCGAACTGTCGTCGCCGTCGGCGATCCCCGCCGCGGCCAGGCGCCGTGCCGAGCTGATCGGATCGGACTCGGCCGAACGTCCGGCCCCGAGGCCGGCGGCGACCGACCGGGCGCCCTCGCGATCGCCCACCGCGATGCAGAGGCGGGCGAGCTCGGCGCCGACGAGCACCAGCGCGGCCGACGACTGCAGCCCCGGGGCCAGGTCCCACACGGCGCGCAGCAGGTCCCGCGCTCCCACCACATCGCCCGACGCCTCCAGGTGAAGGGCCCGGCCGAGCATCAGCCAGTCGATCCCGTACTGCGGACCGCCAGCGGCGATCAGCTCCTCGCCCACAGCGAGCTCGCGGTCAGCCGCGGCCAGATCGTCGCGCAGCACCAGGATCGTGCCCCGCAGCCCCGCCACGAAGACCCGGAAGAACGTCGACCCCGTCGCCTCGCTCGACTCGATGCCGGCCTCCGACTCAGCCATCGCGTCGTCCCACCGACCGGCGTCCCAGTGGGCGACGGCGGCGCCGTAGCGGTAGAGCGGCTCCGCCCACCGCGCCCCGAGCGCCCGGCCCAGCGCGGCCCCCCGGGCGAACGCCGCCGCGGCCGCGTCGGCCCTTCCCGCCGTTTGCAGGACCAGTCCTCGCGACAGGTTGGGGTGCAGCCGGTGGGCCACCCCGTCGGTCGACGCATCCGCCACCCGCACCGCATCGTCCACCAGCGCGAGCGCGACGTCGGTGTCGCCCAAAGCGTTGTGCACGAAGGCCTCGGTGCACGCGGCCAGGACGAACGCGGCGGAGCCCTGCTCTGCCTGATCGGTCACGGTCCGGGCGTCGGCGAGCGCGCCGTCGAGGTCGAGGGAGAACAACCGCACGGTGGCCCGTTGGGCCAGCGCCCAGGCCAGCTCGCCGTGCCCGGACTCGGCCAGGCGCACCAGCCGGTCGACGTGGATCAGTGCCGGCGCGCACCGCCCCCGCAGCAGGAGCGCCCGGGCCAACGCCGACCGCAGGCGGGCCTCGGCCTCGGGCCGCCACGGTCGCACATCCAGGTCGACGGCCACCGCCGTCGCCTCGTCCAGCCGCCCCGCCCAGGCCAGGGCGTCGCCCAGGTCGGCGAGCAGGTCGTCCCGTCCGGGGTCCGGCAGCGGGCAGCGGACAGCGGCTCCCTCCAGCAGACGTGCCGCCGTCGCCGGATCCCGGCCGATCACCGATCTCCCCGCTGCGGCCAGGCGCGACGCCATCGACGAGTCGGCCTCGGACGGCGTTCGCAGCAGGTGGTCCGCCACCCGCAGGGCGTCGGCACCCGCGTCCTCCAGCGACGTCGCGATGTGGGCGTGCATGTCGGCGTGCAGGTGGCCGTCGATGGTGGCAGCCACGGCGTCGCGCACCAGGTCGTGGCTGAACCTGATCCCCTCGGAGGCAGTGACGAGGAGCCCTGCGTCGACCATGCGATTCACCGCCGCCAGCGCATCGGTGACCGACCGATTCGCGACCATCGCCAGCTCCTCGACGCTGAACGGCGCCACGAGCAGGGCGGCCAGCGCGGCGAGCTCTCGGTCCTCGGCGCCGGCCAGGCGACCCACGACGTCGCGGCCCAACGGCCGGCCCTCGGGGCGACCGACCACCTCGACCACGCCGCTGGCGCCGTCGGTGAGGCGAGACGAGCGCACCAACGAGTCCAGGAGGTGCAGGACGAGGAGAGGATTGCCTCCTCCCTCCGCCAGCGTCCGCTGCACCGAGCTGCCCGGCGTCGCGCCGATGACCGCCTCCGCCAGCGTCATCACCCAGGCCGGCTCCAGCGGTCCGAGGTCGATTCGGTCGACCCGACGCTCGTCGTCGGCGAACCTCGTCAGCAACCCACGTAGCTCGAGCGCACCGGAACGACCGCCGAGCAGCAGCAGCAGCGGCAGGTCGGCCGCAGCGTGGGCCACGCCAGCCAAGACCGACAGGCTCGCAGTGTCGGCCCACTGCACGTCGTCGACGATGAGGACGAGCGGACCGGTTCCGGCTCGCTCGGCGATCCGCCCGATCAACACTTCGGCGGCCCCGGCCGCAGTCGCAGTCCCGGATTCGTACGGCGACGCCCGACCGGGGTCAGGCCGGTCGGCGTTGCTGCCACCGTCGGCCCAGGGAGGGCCCCAGACGTCGACGAGCGGGCCGAAGGGTGTCGCGGCGCGCAGCGGGTCGCACGTGACCCACAACGCGGCGTCAACTACGTCGCTGGTGCCGGTGACCGAGCGGAGGAGTGCCGTCTTGCCGATGCCCGGCGGGCCCTCCACGCCGACGGCACCGAACCCGCTGAACCGCACCGACTCCCACGCCTCTCGAAGCCTCGCCTCCTCCGTGGCGCGCCCGACGAGCATCCGCGAATCGTACTTCCCGCCGACACCGGAGCGTGCTCAGCCCAAGGGCAGGAAGTTACCCATCTCGTCGGCGTAGCCGGTCACCTTCCCGGTGCCGTCCAGCACCGGGGAGAGAGAGAACGCGGCCTCCCCGGAACCGGGGTTCGTGGACACCACCTCCGTCGGCTGGCCCGTTCTGACGCAATGCGGGTGCTCTGGACCGACAGTCGTGACGGTTCGTGTCGAAAAGCCCGATGCCCCGCTGCGGATCTCGAGCACGCCGTCGGAGCCCATCCGAGCCCGGCCTTCGAAGAAAAGGAAACCCTCGATGGTGGCGAAGGTGATCACGCAGCGTTCGGACCTTCCTGGAAGCCCGAAGTCGTTGCGGACTATGTTCTCGCGCACGTAGGTGCCGGCCACGGAGATGGGCGAGGCGCCGGTAGTGAGCAGGCTCTCCATCTGGCTGGGCGAGATGGCCACGGACAGGCTGCTCGTCGTTTGGTTCGTGACGGTTTGGGTGCCGCCTCGTATCGCTCGGGTAGAGCCGCCGGCGGTGCTGTCCGACCGGAGTATGCCGGCGATCCCACCAACCGGCGCAGGGGGGGGCGGCGGCGGCGGCGGGGGTGTGTCGTCATCGTCCTCGCCCGGCACGACGCCGGACATGCGGGTCGCCTCTGGTGAGGTGACCTCGCTGCGAGTGGCGATGGCCCGGAAGACGACCGGAGTCGACTCCTCGACCTCGTCGGGGCTCGTGAACTCGACGCAGGCGACGCCGTTGTCGATGCTCGTCGCGATCGGGTTCCCGAAGCTGCCCGGGCCGTCGGTCGAGAACGCCACCTCGGCGCCCGACGCGAACTCACCGATCTCGTCGCGTACCCGTGCACACACCTCCACCGTGGTGCCGGCCGGGACCGGATCGGGGCCAATGATCGTGTGGATCTCCACGTCGAGTGCCGGCTCGGGCCGCAGCTGCCGCACGATGGTCACCTGGGAGGCCCGCGTCGCGTCGCCCTGGTCGAAACCGGGCGGGATCGCACCCGGCAGCGCCCTGACCGCCTCGATGCGGATGTCCAGGGTGGGGGACCGATCCTCCTCCTCGGCGCCACGATCCAGCACGAGCGTGCGCCGACCGACGGCGTTGGTCAGCCCGTTGAGCTGGTTGACGCCGTCGATGGTGGCGCCCTCTATCGTGGCCACGAACTCGAACTGCGACACGTCGATGCGCTGCGGGGTCGCAGTCACGTCGCCCCCTTGGGCGACCACCTCCAGCCGGAGCGCCATCTCGAGCTCGACGTAGCGGTCCTCGGGTGCGATGTACTCGGGCAGGTCGAACTCGTGCACGGTCGCACGCAGGCAGAACGGCGCGTGGAAGGGCGGATTGGTCGGCCTGTTCGTGAGTGCGTTGGTGAGGGCATTGCCGAGTTCCTGGCCGAGGAGGCTCAGCGTGGAGGACACTTCGAACGGCACGCGCACCCAGTCGACGATCACCGGGACGACAGCGTTGCAGTTCGGCATGAGGTAGCGGTCGGCGATGAACGTGCCCCGGTCGACGATCCCGTCGAAACCCGCGTCGTTGACGACGGTGAGGGCGGGATCGGTGTCGAGGCCCACGCAGGCGAGCACCGCTCGCCACTCGACCTTGCGAGAAACCAGGTCGCGCAGCTCCTCGATGGCGTCGACCGGCGCGACGAACGGGTGAACCGCCACCTGGTGCCACGTGATGAGGTGTTGGCGGATCGACGCCCTGACGATCGCCGGGTCGGCGCCGGCGCCGAGCTGGTCGATGAGCGCAGCAATGCTGGCGAGCGACGGGGCAGCCTCGGGGTACAGGGTGGAGCCGGGGGTGCAGTCGAGGAGCGCGGGCACTCCGACACCGGCACCCGAGAAGTGCGGCACGTCGATCTGCACCGTGCCGCCCGGTCCTGTCCGCCATGGGACAGCGGCACCGGCTGCGGGGTCGTCTTCCCACAGCACTGCGACGAGCGGCTGCGACCCCGCGCCACCGGGAACGGTGAGGTCGAGGGTGGCGGGGGTGGCGAAGCGCAGCCCGCTCGGTTCGAGGTCGACGCCCCGCACGACAGCCGAGAGCACGCCGGGGCTTGCGAATGTGGACGTCGGGCGGACCGTGATCGTCGTCGGGCGACTCAGCGCACCGGCCGGGACACGCAGGACTGCGGTGGTCGCACCCGGTCCGCCCGCGGTCACCGTGCCCCCAGTCGGGCCGATCACCGCAACGCCGACGGCCGGATCGCGAGGTGCGGGATCTCGAGGTGCCGGATCGCGAGGTACGAGGGGAGGAGTCGCGGGCTGTGGGGTCGGCGTCGTCGAAGGGGTCGTCGGCGCGGCCGGGGGTCGCGGCGCGGACTGGGTCGCGGGCGTGGAGGACGACGGCCGAAGGGTCGTGCGTGCGCCGCGCGTGGCGCGAGGACCGGTCGGTCCCGAATCGGTGACCGGGTCGGAGTTCGACGCCGCCGCGGCGACGTCCTCGTTGCGGTCGCTCGCCTCGTCTTTCTCCCGGCTGGCCGGGTTGGCGGCGGCATCGGCAGCCTCCTGGCCCGCAGGCGGCGGCGCCGACCCCGAACCGTCCTCGCTCCCCGACGTGCAGGCGCCCATCAGCGCCAGGCACAGTGCCCCCACAACCACTCGTCGACTGCGTCGCGTTGTCACCCCACGGAAGGTACGACGGAGCATCGCCGGCCGAATCGGTAGGCCTACCTACGCCTCGAAGGGACAGGTGACCGTACCCAAGTCCGTGCGCGATGCCCTCGGGGTCGCTCGGTTGACTGCGGCCGGGGACTGCCTCGTCCCACGGCGCAGAGGGCTGTTCCTCCGCCGCTGGTCAGCACGTGCGGAGTATCCCAAGTCGGCCCTGCGTTGGCAACGGCGCGCCGCCAGGAGCCAGATGGTCTGGGCCCACCGATCGGTGAGGGACCCGGACGTCGAGAACCCCAACGGCCCAGCCTTTACTCTGTTGCCTTGACCGCTCGCCCGTGTGCCGATCGGCCCGGGACCAGGCCCGCTCACACCCTGGGCTGCTCCCAGGTGATCCCCTCGAACCGCGAGAAGTCGTTGTCGTAGGACACGATGGCGCACCGGTGCTCCACTGCCAACGCCGCGAGGTGGGCATCATTGACCAGGTTCCCGCCCACACCGACCCCGCCGAGGAGTCGCCGCAGGATCGTGGCGTGATCGAGTGTCGGTTCGACGATGACCGCCGGAGCAGCCGTCGTCCAAGCGTGGACTCGATCGAGCGCGCCTCCGATGTCGAGTGGCGACGGGAAGAGCCCGACCTTGGTGGACAGGCGCACGAAAGCGAGAAGAACGATCCAGGAGAACGCCACCATGGCGTCGCCTGACAGGGCGCCGTCGAGCCATCTCCTGGACGTCTCGTGGTGCTCTGAGTCCCTGTTGACGGCGTACAACAAGACGTTGGCGTCGACGAGCTTCACGAGCCGGACCGAATCCGGCGGAGGAGCTCGTCGTCCTCGAGATCGGCGGCGATCTGGAGCGCTCGATCGAGGTTGACGCGGGATTCACCCATCGAGGCCGTCTCGGTGCGGAACGCGGCGACCGAGGCACCGGCGACTCCGCTGCGGATCGCCTCGTTCAGTGCCTCCTTGAAGGAGATGCCTCGCTCACGCATCCGGCGCCGGATGAGCTGCTCGGTGTCGGCGTCGAGGGTGACGGTCGTCCGCATGGTTGCATCATAGCATCAGGCACAGTGATGCTATGATGCAACCGGCCTTCGAAGACTCCTGGCTGTCGCTGACGAGGAGCGGGCCCATCGAGAACCCCCACTGATCGCGTTCGAAGTGGAGCGCTTGGCGGACCGCACCCGCGAAGGCCGCGGTGCCGACGTGGATGTCGATGCCGCTCACTGAGAATGCGGGTGCAGGCTCGGACGCTGCACGCCGCATGGACAACCACTCGATTCGTGCTGATGACGCTGGCCGGCCGTGATCGCAGACGTCGCGTGGAGTAGGCGTTCGGGGGCACCTGGGAAGGTGGCCTGCGGTGTGGCTTCGTGGTTGCGGTTCGCGCTTCTAGGCTTGCTCTATGGGCCTCAACGTGTCGAAGGCGCGGTCGCTGCTCCGGGACCTGCACGGGAAGGACCCCGACGCGCAAGCACGGCAGCAGCTGATCCCCGCTTTCCTGCAGACGGACCCAACCCGGTTGCAGGCTGTTGGCATGATGGCCGCCTACCTCCTCAGCGACCCGCACAGGCTGATGGCGGGGGCGCCCCCTGATTGGCTGATCGACCTGTCCCAGACCGAACGCGGCGGCACCACGCTGTTGTTCGACGGTCGGCTCAGCGACCTGTCCCGGCGAATCGTGGACGATGTCTTGTCGCAGGACGTCACCGCCGAGCAGCTCATCACCTGGCTTGGCGACCGGGCGCCGGAAGAACGGCCGGCCCGCCGGATCGGCTCTGACGGACGCTGACCACGAGGTGGATCACCCGGAGGACCGGCGGTCGGGGATGGTCCTGTCAGAGCGCGAGGTGCAGCCGAACCGCCTCGTCGAGCGCGCCGAGCAGTCCGGGGGTGAGGGAGCCGACTCGTTCACCGATGCGTTCGATCGGAACCGAGCGCACCTGTTCAGCCTGTGCCTTCGAGTCGCGTGCCAGACCGGTTGAGGCGGCGTCGAGCAACACCTGGAACGGGTACACGCGGTCGACGTTGGAGGTCACCGGCACAACGGAACTCGACATCGTCGTCTGGGAGACTGACGCTCAGTTTCGTACTTTGATGCTACCTGAGGTAGCACCCCCGGACCGTGTCATGGGGAGCGACAGCCTCTGCGTCGTCGACCAGGTCCTCAGGCAGTCGGACAGTCGTCTGCTTCGTCATGGTTTCATGATGTCGCGATGCGTGCGCACCCCGGTCAGGCTTGGGTGTTCAGCGCTCCCACGAGGCCGCCGTCGACGCGGATGTCGCACCCGGAGACGAACGCCGCCTTGTCGGAGCACAAGAACGCGACGGTGTCGGCGATGTCGCTCGTGAGCCCGGGCAGCACGGTGTCGGGGTCGGTGCGGGCGGCGCCGACCGGGGTCTGCTCGGCCAGCCACGTCTTGATGGGGTTGTGGACCAGTTCGAGTCGGCCCATGGCGGTGTCGATGAGTCCGGGCGACAGCGACACCACGCGCCCGCCGCTCGCCCCCCAGGTGACGGCGGCCCGCTCGCACAGCCGGATCACGCCCCGCTTGGCCAGCCGGTACGTCGCCCCGGGCTCGGGCTCGTCGCCTTCGAGGGCCTGGAACCGAGACTCGAGATCGGCGGCGTAGGGGTCGTCGAGCAGGGCGTCCATGGCCGGGTCGAACGAGCCCATGTGACCCGAGATCGACGCCAGGCACACCGCCACGCTGCCCGGCACCACGAACGGAGCGAAGGCGTCGAGAAGGCGCGCGCTGGCCACGAGGTCGACGTCGAGGATCTCGCGCCACCCGGCCATCGACGGCGACAGCCCTGCGGTGTGCACCAGCGAGTGACGAGCACCGAGGTCGCGGGCCTGCGCCGCCAGGTCGACGACGACATCGGGCCGACCGAGGTCCCCCGCCACCGTGTGCACCGACGCCGTCGTCGTCGCTGAGAGCCACTCGGCCGTGGCCGCCAGACGCTCGCCGTCGAGGTCGCAGAGCAGCACCGCGTCGACGGTGGGGGCGAGGGCCGACGCGCAGGCCGAGCCCATCGCCCCGGCGCCGCCCGTGACGACCAGGACGGTGGTCACCGCCGGGGGGTGCTGACGTCGGCCGGTGCGGTGACCCGGGCGCCGGTGGCCGGGTCACCGACCGCCGCTCGTTCGCGCCGCAGACGCGGCTGGGCGTCGTCGGCGCGATGGTCGCCGGGCCGTGGCGGCAGCGCGAAGCCGGTGTAGACGACGCGCCGCTCCGCACTGGTCGGGTGGGTGGAGCGGTGGAGCGCGCACGACATGTGCAGGGTGAGGTCACCGCGCGCCGCCCGCAGGGTGACCTCGGGCAGACCGAGCCCATCGTTGACCTGGGTGAACGCGATGTTCGACCGGTGCGAGCCGGCCACGACGTCGAGTCCGCCGTGGGCGGTGTCGACGGGGGTCAGGCAGATGCCGACGGTGATGCCGGAACAGAACATCGAGTGGCCGCCGCGCTGGCAGTCCTTGTGCCACGGCAGGCACACGAGGCCCTCGACCGAATCGACCTTCTTCACCAGCCCTTCGGCGGTGGGGTCGGCGAAGTGCTCGCCGAAGGGGTCGCCGGGCTGGTGGCCCTCGCCGAGCAGCTCACCGATGGCCCGGTAGCGGGGATCGCCGAACAGGTCGCGAAGGGCGGCGGACTGGTCGGCGAAGTCGAGGATGCGGCACGGGTACCGCTCCCCGGCGGCGGTGGCCGCCCACCACGACTCGCCGTCGGAAGGCTGGGCGGCGTCGACGGCGCGGGCCAGGTCGGCGTCGAGCTCGTCGATCTCGTCGCGGTCGAACACGTCGGAGAGGAGCAGGAAGCCGGCCTCGGCCAGGAAGTGTCCGGCCTCCTCCGGGCGGTCGCCGAGGTGGAAGCGCTGATCGAGGTCGAGGGGCGAGCCGTCGAGGGCGCGCAGGGTCACGTCGCCGGTCTCGTACACGCCTCGGCCGTCGATGGCCGAGCGCACGACCGCGTCCCAGTCGCAGAACGCCGACGTGGCCTCGGGGTCGCCGCTCACCCGTCCGGCGATCAGCAGACCCAACGCCGTGCGCTGCTCGGCGACGAAGTCGGAGAAGGCGTCGGCGTCGAGCACCACGCCCGGCGTGGCGGCATCGGCGCCGGGCCCGACCTCGAGGGTGTCGTCGCCTCGCCGCAGCGTCCACACCTCGTCGTCGACGGTGATGGCCAGCGGCGCCAGATCGAGGCGGGCCGCGTCGGCGGCGGCCCGTGCCCCGTTGCGAGCCAGGGCGTCACGCCACTCGGTCGCCCAGAACGTGGCGGCATCCACCGGCGGGGCTGCGCCCGCCGCTCGGGTGCGGGTATCTACGTTCGATGACACGTCTGTATAGTAGGTCACTTGACTGAACGAGGGGCAGATTCGTGAGCGAGTGGACCAACCGCGACGACCGACTGCGAGACGCCAGCGCGCAGTACGAGCACATCATGTGCATGCCGGCACCGACTTCCATCGGCGCCTACCTGGACGCGGGTGTGGTCGGCTTCGTCTTCGGCGAGATGTGGCGGCGAGGCGGGCTCACCCCCCGTGACCGTCGTTGGATCACCCTGGCGTGCGTCGGCATGGCCGACGCCCCGGTGCCGATGGAGACCCACACCTACGCGGCGTTGAAGAGCGGCGAGGTCACGACCGAGGAGATCGACGAGTTCGTCCTCTTCTTCGGCACCCAGGCCGGATGGCCGAAGGGCTCGGCCCTGCTCACCCACGTCCTGGCTGCGATGGGAAAGGTCGCGGCCGAGAACGGCGAAGCGATGCAGCTGGCCCGCTTCGTCCCCTGGGCCGATCCGATCGATGACGACGACCGCCGAGCCCGGGGCAGCGCCGAATACGCAGCCGTGCACGGGGTGGCCCCGCCCCCGGCGCGCACCGTGTTCAGCGGCCTGGGCGAGCTCGACTTCCTCTACGGCGAGGTGTGGAGCCGCGACGAGTTCCTCACCCGCCGCGACCGCCGGCTGGTCGCCATCACCTGCAGCGCCGCGCTCGGGGTCGACACCGAGACCACCGCGCAGCTCGAATCGGCGTTGCGCAGTGGCGACCTCAGCTCCGAGGAGCTGCAGGAGGTGGTGTTGCACGTCGCCGTGTATCTCGGGTGGATCGTGGCCCGACGCCTCGACCAGCTCCTGGTGACCGCGGTCGACGAAGAGGACTGATGATGGCGCTCACGACGGTCGGCCCGTCGCCGTCCACGAAGGAGCTCCTGGTCGTCACCGCCGAGCGGCTCTTCGCCGAGCGCGGCATCGACGGGGTCTCGATCCGCCAGATCACGCTCGACGCAGGCGTGGCCAACAACTCGGCGGTGACCTACCACTTCGAGTCCAAGGCCGGCCTCGTCCGCGCCATCTTCGAGTACCGGGTGCCGTACCTGACCGAACGCCGCCGCCTGCTGTGGGCCCAGGCGCCGACGGGCGTGCTGCGAGCCGGCGTCGAGGCGTACTTCCTGCCCGTCGCCGAGCTGGCCGAGTTCGAGGACAGCCACTACATGTCGTTCCTGGAGCAGCTCAGCCTGCATCTCTCGGCGGAGCGTTCGTCGAGCCTGCTGCCCCACGATCTGCGCACCCCCTACCTGGAGTACGAGGCCCGCATCGCCGAACTGCTCGGCGACCTCCCCGAGCCGCTGCTGCTGCGCAGGATCCTCAGCGCGTCGAGGTTGTGCATCCAGGTGTGTGCCGAGCGCGAACGGGCCCGTCACGCCGGTGACGAGTTGCTGCCCGTTGCGCTGCACGTGAACGAGTTGGTCGACCTGCTGATCGGCGTGCTCACCGCGCCGGTGTCGGACCAGACCCGAGCCGTGCTCGACCGGTTGGCGTCGTGACAACCGGGCTGCGTGTGGGGTTCGTCGGGCTCGGTGATCAGGGTGGCCCCATGGCGCGGCGCATCATCGACGCCGGTGTCCCCACCACGCTGTGGGCCCGCCGACCCGAGACCCTCGAACCGTTCGCCGACGCCACGGCGGTCGTCGCGGACTCGCTCCCCGAGCTCGCCGCGGCCAGCGACGTGCTGTGTGTCTGCGTGGTCGACGACGCCGGCGTCGAGGAGGTCCTGCTCGGCGAGGGCGGCGCGGCCGGCGCCCTTCGCCCCGGATCGACGGTCGTCGTGCACAGCACCGTGCACCCGCAGACCTGTCGACGCCTCGCCGCCACGCTGGCCTCGAACGGCGTGACCCTCGTCGACGCGCCGGTCAGCGGTGGTGGTCACATGGCCACCGAGGGGCACCTCGTGGTGATGGTGGGTTCCGACGATGCCACCCTCGCCCGCATCCGACCGATCGTCGAGACCTACGGCGACCCGATCCTGCACATGGGGCCGGTCGGCAGCGGGCAGATCGCCAAGCTGGTGAACAACCTGGCGTTCACGGCCAACCTGGCCATCGCCAGTCAGCTCTTCGACCTCGCCGGCGCCCTGGACATCGACCTCGCCGCGCTGTCCCAGGCGCTGAGCACCGGCTCGGGCCGGACGTACGGCCTCGAACTGCTTCCGGCGCTCGGGTTCGAGTTGGCCCCGCTCGGCTCGACGGCCGGGCCGCTGCTCACCAAGGACGTGTCGATCATCGACGCCTTGGCCCGCGCCGCCGACGCTCCGGTCGGCCAACTCATCGACGTCGCCGACGCCGCCCTCCGCGAACTCGGCCACCCCCGCCGATAGACCCTCGTCCCACTGGCCGGGACGACAAGGCCGAACGCGATGACCAGTCAGATCAGACAGCGATCGAACCGTCGGCGAGGACAAACTCCCCGCCCGGCAACCACGACGGCGTGCCGGCGGGAAGATGAGCGGAGGTCGACTGGACGAGCGCCCAGCTGCGCGCCGGGTCGCTGTGGGCACGACACCCGCTCAACACCGACGAGGTGCTGCGCCGGTTCCGCCGGGCGGTGGAGCACCTCGTAAGTCGCTCCCACGCCAACCCGACGAGCATGCGTCTGGTGATCGGAACTGTCGCTTGTGTCGCGCCTGGTCAGTCGGCCGCTGCGATCTTTGCTGCTTCGTTCCGCAACGCTTTGGCGGCGTAGAGGTCGTTATCTGCTGCTGCAAGGACCAAGGGCCGACGGTTGCAGACCTGCAGCCCGGCTGAGGCGCTGATCGTTACGCCGTCGATGTTGACATCGGCGATGGAACTGCGGAGACGGTCGGCCATCTGCACGAGCTGGTCGCCTTCGGCGCCGGGGCACAGGACGACGAATTCGTCGCCTCCCCAGCGGACCACGACGTCGCCTGGGCGTGTCGATGACTGGAGGGCTTCGGCCACGGCGGTGAGGACCTTGTCGCCGGCGAGGTGTCCGTGCTCGTCGTTGATCTGTTTGAAGCGGTCGAGGTCGAGCATGACCACGCCGATTGCGGGCATCTCGATGCCGGTCATCTCCGGTCCGCCGAGCCAACGAGTGAGACCATTTCGGTTGAGCAATCCGGTCAGGGGGTCCTGGGTTGCCAGTTCGGTCTCGGACGCAAGCGATGTCCGGAGGGTGGACAAGGCCTTCTGGCCGGCCTCGACCCGATCGATGAGCACACGAGCGGCAGCGGCCATGCCGCGCTCGGCTGGTGTGGGGCGCTGCCGTCGCGCCGTGCGGATCACCGTCGCAAGGTGGGAATTCGTCTTTGCGTCCAGGGACCCGCTGATCAGAGAAACGACGCGCTCGAGGTGGTCTGCGGTGTCGAGCCGGTTGAAGCCCCATTCGCCGGTGAACCGTCGGCCAGCTTCGAGGGTGGCCTCGCTCGGGTCGAAGTCCATGAGGTCGACGGCGACGACGTGCGCTGCGAGGTCTGGAGCGATCACCAGGAGCGACCACTCGTTCCGCAACTCGTGGGTCGCGCCGAGTTCGACCATGTGGGCTCCGCGCGCGACCGGACCCGGTCCCACGAACCCGATGATGACGGTCGCCCCGGCCCGGGCCATGCGTTCGTACCGGTCGACCATCGGCACGAAGTGGGCGCCGTGCGTGAACAGCGCGAGCACCGTGGCACCGGGACCCGCGACAGCAGCGAGTTCTTCCAACGCGTGGGAGAGCACGGTGAGGGTTCGCTTGGTGACGATCTGGCTCGGGGCCACGTGAGTGGTGGGCTGGGCCGTTGGTTGCGGACCGGACTCGTTGGGCCCGGTACCGCCGGCGAGTTGTGCGGCCATGGCCGCAGCGGACATCGGCTTCGCGATGAAGAAGCCTTGGGAGTACTGGCAGCCCAGGGCGTTGACCTGGTCTGCCTGATCTTGGGTCTCGATCCCCTCGGCGACGAGATCGAGATCGAGATCGTGAGCGAGGCCGGCGATGGCGGTGACGATGGCCATGGTTGCTGGCCGGTCGAGATCGGAGATGAACGATCGGTCGATCTTGACGATGTGGATGGGAAGGCGGCACAGGTAGCTCAGCGAGGAGTAGCCGGTACCGAAGTCGTCGAGGGCGAGGCGTACTCCCAGATCGTCCAGTTCGGTCAGGATCCGACGGGCATCGCCGTCGTCCTCGATGAAGATGCTCTCGGTCACCTCCAAGATGAGCGAGGCCGGATCGGTGTCAGTCTGCTCGAGGATCGAGGCCACCAGTTGGGGGAATTCCGGGTCGAGGAGCTGTCGGGCCGAGACGTTGACGGCGAGGTGCAGGGCGATGGTGGGGTTGTCGGCGAGCCATCGTGCGTGGTCGCGGCAGCCTCGGGTCAGCACCCACGCCCCGAGTTCTGCGATCATGCCGGTCTGCTCGGCCACCCGAATGATCGTGGGGGGCGGAATGGGTCCTCGTTGCGGGTGGGTCCAGCGCAGAAGTGCTTCGACGCCAGCGATCGGACCTGCGGGGTTTCGGATGATCGGTTGGTAGGCCACCTCGAGTTCGTCGGCGGCGAGCGCGGCTCGAAGGTCCTGCTCGAGGCTGTTGAGGTCCATGGCGATCAAGGCTTTACGCATGTCGATGATCTGGTGCCCGCTGCCGCCGTCGCGCTTGACCTGGTACATGGCCATGTCAGCTTCGACAATGAGCTGGTCGGAGATCTCAGAGCCGGGACCGGTGTAGGCGATGCCGACGCTGGCGGTCATCAGCAAGGGCGTGTCGATGCCTCGGAGTACGAAGGGTTTGGTGAACACCTCGTTGACCCGGGCGGCGAGCAGTTCGGCGTCGCTGGCGCCGCTCATCTCCTCGCAAAGGAACACGAACTCGTCGCCCGAGACCCGCGCCAAGGTGTCACCGGAGCGGATCAGTCCCGATAGCCGATGGGCGACGGCGCTGAGCAGTTCGTCGCCGGTCTGGTGGCCGTGGGTGTCATTGACGAGCTTGAACCGATCCAGGTCGACGAACAGGACCGCGGCGGTGGAGTGCGTTCGCCGGGCTCGTTGTGCGGCCTGTTCGATCCGCTCTTGGAGCAGTCGCCGGTTGGGCAGCCCTGTCAACGGATCGTAGAGCGAGATGTGCTTGAACTGGTCGCGAGCGCTGCGGACGCGGTCACGGGCACGGGCGTTGAGCAGGTACGCAGTCGCCACATCGGCGAGCGTCTGCGCCACCCTCAGATCCGCGTCATCGAGCGCCCCTGGGCTGTCGCGATAGAGGTCGAGCGCGCCGAGGCATCCGTCGTCGTGGCGCAGCGGAAGAGTGAACACGGCCAGGAGCCCCGCGGCGACCGCCTGCGGGCCGAACACCGGGAACCGCCCGTCGAGTCGGAGGTCAGCGACACTCACCGATTGCGAGGACTCGTAGGCAGCGACGCATGGGCCTTCGCCCGTCTCCGATTGCAGTCGCTCGAAGCGCAAGGCATCGTCGTCGGAGGCGGAGATGTAGTGGGGATCTCCGTCATTTGCGATGAGGGTCACCCCGGCACCGGTGATGGGCAGCACCTCGACGATCCGATCGACCAGGTGGTCGAGGATCGCCTGGATCGGGAACTCTGTCAGCAACGTTCGAGCGAACTCGGCGAGGACGACGGCCAACTTCTCGTGGTCGACCATCAGCACACCCCCCTCGCGCTGCCGCTGACCGTTCGCGCACGGTCGGCACCGGCACGGCTGTACCGGATCACCGGTTTCGCCGACGGGTCGTCCTCGACCGGTAGGCAGGGATCAATGGTGCGGGAGGGAGCCACTGTCTGATGCCTCCATCAGCCATCCAACGCCTCAGCGTCTTTGGCCTTTATTGTCGCAAGCAACATAACGGTACCCGAACACGGGGGATTGTCCTTGGAAACCGACGGGCCCAGCACCGCGAGGCGATCGGCGACCCCCGGCAACAGTCGCACGAAGGTGTCCTCGACCTTGAGGACCGTGGCGGCGTACCCGTCCTCCAGGCGGATCTGGATGTCAGCCAGGCTCCGAGCGTTCACGGCCTCGGCCTGGCGGGAGAGCTGCTCCACGACCCGGATCACGGCCGAGCGCTGGTTGGTGATCTGGCGGAGCTCGTGGACCGTGCCGTCGTTGCTCACATAGGTGCGAACCTGGCGAAAGTACCGCTCGACCACCAGCCCGGCGATGGCGCGGGTGGGGATCTCGTCTCGACCGGGGGCCAGCGCGGCGGCGTCGATGAGAGCGCTGAGCAGCGCCAGCTCGTAGGTCGCCGTCCGCCGACCCTCGTCGATGACCTGGAGCAGCCGCTCGAGCAGGAGGTCGTCGCGTACCGATCCACCCTCCCAGACTCCACGGTCGACACCGAGGACCTAGCGTTGCCCGCCAGGGAGGAGGTCCGGGTGGCGGAACCCCGTCATGCCGAACCCGACCGCGTAGCCGTTCACGGCCATCAGGAGGGGCTTGGGGAAGTCGGCCAGCGTGTCGAGGAGCCGATCGAACCCGGTGCCGTCACCGGTCTCGGCGGGCTCCGGGCGGGGTTCGGCCAGCGCCTTGAGGTCGGCCCCGGTGCTGAAGGCGCGTCCGCTGCCGGTCAGGACCACGACCCGTACCTCGGGGTCGGCGGCTGCGGCGGCGAAGGCGGCGCCGAGGTCCACCACCAGCCCGCCGTCGAAGGCGTTGAGCCGGAGGTCGAGCCCGGCCGAGGAGTCGCAACAACGTCGGCACCGTTGGCTGGCGCCGACCTGACTCGTAGGCCGACAGCGTGGGCTGGGCGACACCGAGGCCGTGTCAGGCCTCGTCGCCAACCAACATCTCGGCCTTGTTGCCGTACTTCTGGGTCAAGCCCATGGCGTGCTTGCTCGCCTCCATGATGCTCGGGTCGCTCATCGCCGCCTGCATGTCCTCCTGTGAGTCCCAGGTGCCGACGAACATCACGTAGTACGGGGCCTCGGTGCCTCGGGGCGTGCCGCTGAACACCGTCGTGGTGTGCGACGTCATCTTGGGGAACCTGGCGGCGATCGGCAGATGGTCCGACGTGTACTCGGCGAGGAAGGCCTCGGCATCGGTTTCGGGCTTGGTGTACAGAACGGTGAGGTTTGCCATGCCTCCTCTCTATCGGGCTGCAGCGTCGTTCACTACGCCCCCTGGTGAATGATCACACGAAGTTGCGTTCTGCGATCATCGAGCACCGCTCCCGAACCCTGGGATCCGAGTCGAGAGCTCCTATCGCTCGCCCCCTCGAAGCACCGGTGTGGTGTCTCAGGATTCGAACCTGCGGCTGTCGGGAGTGGGACCAGCCCGACAGTGCTGTCCGGGTCGGTGACGGGGTCGGCGGGGAGCTGCCGGGTCCGACCTGGGTTCCGTCCGACCTGGGCCCGTCTAGGCCCCGCTCGTCGCGTCTGTTCGATCGAGGTTTGATACTCGCCCCGGACGTGACCAGCGATCGCCCAGGTGCCCCGGAACCTCCTCGGATCAGGTGGGCGCGTCAACCCCCATAGGACAGGGTGGGATCTCAAAATTCGCCGCCAACTCATCAACCACATCGCCGTCTCGGCATCTCTCGCACCTGCCACCTGCATCGTCGACCTCTGGGCTCGACGCAACGACGCCGACGAACCGATGATGGCCACTCGGGGGTTGCAGTGGAGATCGAACTCTGATCCAGGAAGGCCGCCGCGAGTCAGTCCCAGCCGTCGGCCGCATCGGTCTCTCCCACATCGTCTCGCTGATTGGCGCGGACCAACCAGGGTCAGCCCGACGGCTCAGACCGGGTGAGTGAAGGGACGTCCGCACCGGGGCACCGACGTCCCGGGGCTGCAACCACCGAACTACTCAAGCGAGGGAAGGCTCCGGGCCGATGCTGTGGTGTGGGGTTGTGATGCGGAGGTGAGGGCGATGGGCGGAAAAGGCCGGCTGCCCCCGGATGAAGAGCTGTTCCTGATCGAGTCGCTCGGGCGAAGCACCTCGGCGCGCCAAGCGGCCGAGAGCGCCGACCAGATGGTGGGTCGGCTGCAGCAGGAGCGCGGTCGCACCTCGTTCGTGCGAAAGGTCCTGCGCCCGGCGCGCCGCGACGAGAAGAACTGGGCACGGGGGGCGCGTGGCGAACGGATCGCCGCCCACGCTTTGAGTCAGCTCCCGACGGGATGGTGGGTCCTCCACGATCTCCAGGTCGGGTCACGCGGGGCCAACATCGACCACCTGGTGGTGGGCCCGGGCGGGATCTTCACCATCAACACCAAGAACCTGTCGAGCAACGTGTGGGTCGGCGGCAGCACCTTCATGGTCGGCGGGACGAAGACCGACTACGTGCGTAAGGCCGAGTGGGAGGCCGAGCGGGTCGGCCGGCTGCTCACCACGGCGACCGGCGGCCCTCTCCTCGCCTATCCAGTCGTCGCCGTGCTCGCCCCCAGGATCACGATCAAGACCCCGCCGAAGGACGTCGCCGTGATCAGCGTGAAGCGACTGACATCCTGGCTGCGGGCGCAGCCGATCCGGCTTAACCCAGCCGCGGTGATCGAGGTCGTGGCGAAGTCGGACAACCAGCTGACCTGGCAACCAAAGGCCGCCTCTGGCGGAGCAACTCCTGCCTCTCCCCCACCGGGTGAACCGCAGCGTCAGGCCATCGACCTCTCGGAGCTGCCTCCACCGCCGCCAGTCACCCAGGTCCAGCAGCCGCCGCCGATCTCAGAACCAACGGCTCCAGAACCGCCGTCGTCGGCCGGGCCCTGCATCTGCGGAGGGACCTTCGTCCTCCGACACCGGCGCTCCGACGGCCGGCCGTTCTATGGGTGCAGCACCTTCCCTCGATGCCGTCAGACCCGACAGCTCCGCTGAGGGCGCTCGCTCATCGGCCGATTGGGACCGGATCACCTGGGGCTCACCACCCCATGGGCTCCCGCTGAGCTACACGAGGCGTTCGTCGAGTAAGCCCCTAGGGCGTTCCGCGGGGATGACCAGGGGCTGCCCGGGCCAAGGGGTCGAGAGACTGCGGCGAGCAAGCTGCTTCGCGTCTGATCACACCGCGATCGGGCCGTCGGCGAGGACGAACTCCCCGTCCTGCAGCCACAGCGGTGTGCCGACGGCAAGGTGCCCGTAGGTCGACTGGACGAGGGCCCGGCTGCGCGCCGAATCGCTGGACCAACGAGCGGAGCCGGCGATCGTGCCGACGTCCGATGCGGAGGTGTCCAACCTGTCGAGCCAGCGGGCGAGGTGAGGCTCGGCGGCCAGGTGGGCG